>ERZ1027231.18-NODE-18-length-151296-cov-29.759853_pt1 | contig 151296 bp, 113 predicted proteins | sample MGYA00520866_ERZ1027231 | MGnify/ENA primary metagenome ERZ1027231 (study PRJEB33311, sample SAMEA4378411) | marine metagenome | biome: Marine biome; feature: Fjord; material: Water | collected 2014-07-20T08:00:00Z/2014-07-... | depth 75 m ...
ATAATACTGGCGGCGATAATACTGGCGGCGATAATACTGGCGGCGATAATACTGGCGGCGATAATACAACGGATCCAGCTTTTGGCTTTAATGATGCATCTAGTACCAAAATATCAGCTGATATTCAAGCCGCTGTTAAAGCTGCTACCTTTTTGAAGTATGAAGCCGATGTGGCTAATTATGAATTGGCATTTGATTATGTGGCGGACTATAGCAGTCAGTTGGGTGACCTATTAGTAGAACAACTAAACGATCTTGCACCATACGAATATTTTTTGACTAGACCTGGAGGTTCAACTTTACCGGGGGATTGTACTGAGCCCGGAAAAATAATGGCTCAAGGGAGTCTGACTGATATTAATATCAAAACAGCTGCATATTGCTCAAAATTAAAAATTGAAGAAAATCCGACTGGTGACGAGCTTACATTATCTGGTGGTGCTCATTTAATCGTTGATGGGTCTAGTTATTCACTTGAGCTGTCTGGACTGGATCTAGAGGATCTGGAGAATCTAGTGGATGAAGGGGATGTAGTGGATGAAGGGGATGTAGTGGATGAATTCACTATCCAATATGATGCAATTGATGAAAGCATTGAAGATGTTGTTGTTGAAATACTGGGTACTGTAGAGCATAGCGAAACTGATTCTAGTAATCAATTAGCTGTCAATGCAGCAGTCACATTTGATGGTGTTGGAGGTGAATTTGATTTTACTCAAACATGTGTCGATTCGGATTGCTCAATCGATGCTAATATCTCTGGAGCTGGCAATGAATATATTGTTGATGGACTAACGGTTACTGCACCTAACGGCTATACAGGTTCGGCAGATATTTTCTATAATGCAGTTCTTGGTGAGCTATCCGTGAGCTTCGATCAGATTCAATATTGTGAAGACGGTTCTATTGGTAGCGGTACTATGAACATCACTGCGATAGATAGCACAGCAGAGATTGCAACGTCTTTTAATGGTTGTGGAGTAGAGCCTCTTGTTGAGTTTTATGCAGACGGTACTCTTTAACTTTGCATTGAGTAGTGCACTGAATATCTAATTAAACATTGTACTTTTAAAAGCCAGTTGAGAAATCAACTGGTTTTTTTATGTCTGCGATTTAAGAATAATAAATATTCTTAGGATAAAAACGAAAGCTGAACTTAGAAGTCTCAGAGGTAGAAAAGAAAAATACTCGAATACCGAATATACAAAGCATTTTCAACTTTCCTTTTATAATAAAACCATTGCGTTGATGTGAAATAACTGACGGCATATTTTCGGGGTCAATTTCACAATACAAGCTGCTGCTTTCAGAATCAGTTAAGCTTTGAAACCAAGATTGCAGGTGTTGGCTGATCTTTCCTGTGCCGCGGTATTCTGGTGCGACATAGATATCTCGCCACCAGTAGTTCAAACCAATGTTAGGCAGTATAAAGGCGGTATCAGAACATACCGGCGCTCTGTTTTTACTAATCCAAACATAGCTCAGCAGGTTATCCTTTTCGCTTATTGTCCAGCAAACTTCGTGTCTATTAATCGCGGCTTCTATTGATTTTAAACTTTGATTATTCACCCCAAATAATAAGCGGGCTTCACTTGCACTGAGTATTTTGGCGGTAAATTCTGGGTTTGGTTTTAGTCGTGCCAGTTTGCTTATGGGGCATTCTAATAAGATGCGAGTATCCCAAGATAGGAAGTAGTTTCCAGAGGGGAATACTTTTTTCAACAAGGTATTGGTTAGTCCAACAAGGCCTTGTTGCGCAAGAATATTGCGCGCAGTTGTCAGTTTTTTAATCAAGTCAGGCACGGCTATTATGTCCATTAATAGAGTGTTTATTTATCGCGCGGAGTTTAAACAAGGCATTACTAATCACCAAATGGTGATTAGTAAATAGGGGATTAATCATGTAAAAGAACTAGTCATTTTACATACTTTTTATTTATTACCCCAAATACTTGATACGGCTCTCTCATTACCCAGTAGCCCTACGATTAAAATCACAAAACTCACTAGGCCAAATACCACGACGGGAATGTAGTAGCCTGCGGAGTCTGCTTCAGCTGCCATGACCGATACTGCCGTTGATAAAATGGCAAAGATAACTCCCATTACGATCAAAATGACGCGGTGGGATTTTTTATAAACATACTCTTCTGTGCCTGATTCAAAATTCTCTAGAATAGGCGAAAATGCTTTTCTCAGTAATTCTTTCATTGTGGGTCTCTGCTTATGTTTTTAGATGCTGCTGTAAAATAGCGCGAGTATCTTCTGGAATTGGCTTTGAGGATTTGGTTTTATGGTCAAAGTGTACCATAACGGCGCTGCCTTTAGCGGTCAGCTTACCTTCTTGCCAAGCTTCGTGGCCAACCACCATTGAGGAGTTGCCTATTTTCGTCATAAAGGTGCGTACCTCGACGACCTTACCAAAATATATCTCAGCTAGAAATTCAACATCGATTTTGGCAATAATTAGGTGCCAGTTATTAACATTCATACCTGGGCAGAAGAACTCAAAGATTGGCGTACGTGAATCTTCGAACCAAACTGGCAGTACGGTATTATTTACGTGACCTAAAGCATCAGTTTCGGAAAATCTAGGCTGTAAGGTATTGGTCCACATGGTGATTCTCGATTATCATTAAGGTTTACAAAACATGATACTTCATTGATGACTGAACAAGAACAGAAAGCACTAGAGCAGCAAGCGCTAAAACAGATAGATCATGATTTTATGCAATTGGCTTTAGAACAAGGCCAGCTTGCTTATGATGCGGGCGAGGTGCCTGTTGGGGCTATTGTAGTGCAAGACGGTAAAGTGATTGGTCGTGGCTATAATCAGCCTATTACCAGTTTAGATCCGAGTGCTCATGCAGAAGTCGTTGCACTAAGGGATGCAGCTAAAAATATAGGCAATTATCGTTTAACGGGGGCAACCTTGTATGTGACGGTAGAGCCTTGCACTATGTGTACTGGTTTATTAGTGCATAGTCGAATTGATCGCTTGGTATATGGCGCTACTGAGCCTAAGGCAGGAGTGGTTGAATCGGCGATGTGTCTGTTAGACAGTTCTTTCTTTAATCATAAAATCGAAACTCGATCTGGGGTATTGGCAGAGCAAGCTTCGATGTTGATGTCTAAATTTTTCAAGATGCGTCGTGAGGGTAAGAAGAAGCTCAAGCAGCTGGGTGCTAAAGGGAGCTAGTATTAAAGGCAGCTAGCATTAAGGCGGTAGCTGCTTCGAGTTTTATTAATTATTGAAGCTGATTCTGATCTAAGCGTGGTGGAATTACACGCACATCCGCAGTCAGCTGAATATTCTCGCTTTCTAATGCCATATCTAGGTCTGGATTATCGTTCCAGGCCAGTACATCAAAATAGCGACGAATATTCTGTACGTAAGTAACGGGTTCACTACCACGGGCATAGCCGTGCTTGGTGTTCTTGTAATGACGCTTTTGGCTTAGTAGTGGAAGGTAATCTTTTACATCCATCCAGCGACTATCATCACCACCATCTTTTACTGCCATTTTTCGGGCATCAGTCAAGTGACCATAACCAACGTTATAAGCCGCTAGAGCCATCCAAGTACGATCTGGCTCTTGAATGCGTTCTGGTAAACGCTTACGCAGTTTTGTTAAATAATCAGCGCCGCCATAAATACTTTGCTTAGGGTCTAAGCGGTTGCGAACGCCCAGCTCTTTCGCTGTGCGGCGCGTTAGCATCATCATGCCACGAACACCGGTAAAGCTTTTAGCGCGAGGATTCCAATGAGACTCTTGATAGCTCATGGCCGCTAATAAACGCCAGTCTAAACCATACTGTTTTGCTGCTTGCTGGAATAGATCGTCATATTTTTCTAACTTTCTATCTGTTTGTCTTTTAAAATGTTTAGCACCGACATAATTTAATTGACCTAAGTGACCGTAAAAACGTTCGCGTACTTCGGATAATAAACCATTGGTTTGAGCGTTTCTAAAAAAGGTCTCTGACGCTTTAAATAAGCTATCGTCACGAGCTTGTGGAAATGCCCAAGCAAGAGGTTGTGCGCCCGTTAGGTCGAAGGCTACCGCTAGGTTAGGGTAGTAGGCTTGTAGCATCTCAAATTCATTAGAATCAACAACTGTAAAATCGACTTCACCGGTAGCAACCATCTGTAAAAGGCCAACACTTTCAAAATCGGGGCTTTCGCTCCATGTTAATTCGGGCACTTGTTTACTTTGTAGCTGGCGTAACTTCTCAGCGTGACTGCTATCAGAAGCAACAACAAGCTGGCCTTTAGCAAGATCGAAAGTCTCTTTAGGTTTCATGCCACCGCGGCGGTAAACCACTTGTTGAGTTACGTTCATGTAAGGCGTAGAGAAGCGCACCCATTTATTACGCTGATCAGTAATTGTTAGATTGGCGGCAGCAAATGAAGCTTGTTGGCGTTCTAAGCTATTGTATAAGTCAGATAGACTGTCAGCTTGTTTAATTACTAGCTCAACACCGAGGTGGTCGGCAAACGCTTTTGCGAGTTCGTATTCATAGCCAGTAATACCGACATTATCTTCAAAGTAGGTTGTTGGGCTGTTACGAGTAACAACAACTAATTCGCCTTGGCTGCGAATTTGTTCAACGGCATTTGGGCGAACGCTGCCGGTAATAGTAAGAAGACACAGAGCAGCAATAGCTAAGCGAGTAGTAAAGCGAAAGCAAAATTTAAGCATGGAACCTCCTTATCTAATGCACCAACTTGGTGCGCTGTGTCGTGTGTTTCGTCATTCTAACGGTTTGTTTGTTTAAAAAATAGACTTTGTGAGAACTAAGTCACATTGCAGTCTTGCGTAAACGTTAAAAGTGCCCTTAAACCATTGATAACAAAGGGAATGACGTAAAACGTAAACTAGTGAAACAGATTGTTGCAAAAATGATCTCAGATTTATGTATGAGTTAAGTTTTAGCGAGAGCTATTCATATGGCAAGGCAAGGAATACTTCATTCTGTTTACTTGTCTGGCTAGATAAAGAAGTTCTATGGCGCATTTTGACAAACGAGTGTCAAAATATGGTCTACGAATTTAGTGCTAATAATTCATTAAGTTGACTGATTGGTCTGATTTTTATTGTCGCTTTATTTTTAATCGATAGTCTAAGCGCTTTCCTGATAGTTCTTAATTAACAAAAGCTGACTTATTGGTTATGTATTTAGGTGTGCTTTAAACCCTAAGTGGAAGTGGATTATTCCCCCTGACCCGCGTATTATGGCGGCCAAATTTGACCGTGTTCACTTCCAACTTCTTGGAGCTCGACCTAATGCTTGAACTACGTGGCGCCCCTGCGTTTTCTGATTTCCGTTTAACTAAAATGCTAGCCAAGCTGCAAGCAGCCGTCCCTAACGTCGCTTCCGTCTACGCTGATTTTATGCATTTTTCAGATACTACGTCTGAATTGACTGATCAGCAGCTAGAAACTTTAGGCAAGATCCTAAAATATGGCCCTAAAGCTGATGTTCAAGATACATCAGAGGGTTCAGCATTATCTTCGAGCCATTTTTTCCTAGTGGTTCCTCGTATTGGTACGATTTCTCCTTGGTCGTCGAAGGCGACGGATATCGTTAATAACTGCGGTATTAAAGAAGTTGATCGTATTGAGCGTGGTACGGCTTTTTATATTACCGCCAAAGAAGGCCAGTTAAGCGCTGCTGAACTTGAAACCGTACGTGGTTTGATTCACGACCGTATGGTTGAAGTGGTATTGAACAATACTGCAGATGCAGAGCAATTGTTTCAACACGCTGAGCCGACTCCATTAACTTCTGTTGATGTGATGGGCGGTGGTCGCGCAGCATTAGAGCAAGCAGACAAAGAATTGGGCATGGCGCTAGCAAGCGACGAGATCGATTATTTGCTAGCCGCTTATTTGAAGTTGGAACGTAACCCAACCGATATCGAATTGATGATGTTTGCTCAGGCAAACTCAGAGCATTGCCGCCATAAAATTTTCAATGCCAGCTGGGTGATTGATGGTGAAGTGCAAGAAGACTCATTATTCCAAATGATTAAAAACACCTACAAAAATCATAGTACCGGTGTGTTATCCGCTTATGCCGATAATGCCTCTGTGATTGAAGGTGCTACTGCAGGTCGTTTCTTCCCTAATAGTGATACGCGTGGTTATTCGTATAACGAAGAGCCAATGCACATATTAATGAAGGTAGAAACTCACAATCACCCAACGGCGATTGCCCCTCATGCAGGTGCGGCAACAGGCTCAGGTGGTGAGATTCGTGACGAAGGTGCTACCGGTCGTGGTTCTAAGCCAAAAGCGGGTCTAAACGGTTTTACAGTTTCCGATTTGAACATTCCAGGTTTCCAGCAAGATTGGGAATCGAACTACGGTAAGCCAGGGCGCATTGTTTCTGCCTTGGATATTATGATTGAAGGGCCTTTAGGCGCGGCGGCGTTCAATAACGAATTTGGTCGTCCTAATATTTGTGGTTATTTCCGTACCTTCGAAGAAGAATTTAACGGTGAAGTTCGTGGTTACCATAAGCCAATTATGATCGCTGGTGGTTACGGTAATATCCGTGATGAGCACGTTCAAAAGGGCGACATTCCAGTTGGCGCTCGCTTAATCGCTTTGGGTGGCCCAGCCATGCAAATCGGTTTGGGTGGTGGCGCGGCATCTTCTATGGCCTCTGGTCAGTCGAATGAAGATTTAGATTTTGCTTCTGTTCAGCGTGAAAACCCTGAGATGGAACGTCGTTGTCAGGAAGTGATCGATCGCTGCTGGCAGATGGGTGATACCAACCCCATCGCCTTTATCCACGATGTGGGCGCGGGTGGTTTATCCAACGCTTTCCCTGAGCTTGTCAGTGATGGTGGCCGTGGTGGTAACTTTGAACTGCGTAACATTCATAATGATGAGCCAGGCATGAGCCCGCTCGCATTGTGGTGTAACGAATCGCAAGAACGCTATGTAATGGCTGTGGCGAAAGAAGACATTGATACCTTTGATGCGATTTGTGCTCGTGAGCGCTGCCCATATGCGGTAGTCGGTATTGCGACCGAAGAAGATCACCTAACGGTTACCGATAGTCATTTTGACAATACCCCAATTGATCTGCCTTTGGATGTATTGCTAGGCAAGACGCCACGCATTCATAAAGATGTAGAAACTAAGCAGGGCGAGCAAGAAGAATTTACCGGTGCTGAGTTAGATCTAGCCGATGCTGCTGAGCGTATTCTTAAGTTGCCTACCGTTGCCAGTAAGAGCTTCTTGATCACCATTGGCGATCGCTCTATTACCGGTACCGTTGCTCGCGATCAGTTTGTGGGTCCGTATCAAGTGCCTGTTGCAGATTGCGCGGTAACGACGTCGTCTTACGACTCTCTAGTCGGCGAAGCGATGGCAATGGGCGAACGCACGCCTATGGCTTTGATCAACGCACCAGCGTCTGGTCGTATGTCAGTGGGTGAAGCGGTTACTAACATTGCTGCTGCCAATATTGAAAAATTATCTGATATTAAAATGTCAGCCAACTGGATGTGTGCTGCTGGCCACCCAGGTGAAGATGAAAAGCTATACCAAACAGTGAAAGCGATTGGTATGGAGTTATGCCCAGAACTGGATATTACGATTCCGGTAGGTAAAGACTCCATGTCGATGAAGACGGCTTGGAATGAAGACGGCACAGATAAATCTGTAACGGCTCCGTTATCACTTGTGATTACAGCCTTCTCTCCGGTTGTTGATGCCTCTAAGACGTTGACCCCAGAGCTTAAGACTATTGAAGAAGCCACAGACCTGATCTTGATCGATCTAGGTAATGGCCAAAACCGCTTGGGCGCATCTTGTATTGCGCAAGTTTATGGCAAAGTCGGTAAAACCTCTGCCGATTTAGACGATGCTGAAGATTTAGCAGCGTTCTTTGCGGTAATTCAGGGTCTGAACCAAGATAATAAATTATTGGCTTACCACGATCGCTCTGATGGTGGTTTGTTCTCGACGCTAACAGAAATGGCTTTTGCCGGTCGCACGGGTCTGACGGTTAAGTTAGATACCTTGGCGGATAGTGAAGCTGAATTGACTGGCGCATTATTCAACGAAGAACTCGGCGCGGTTATTCAGGTTCGTCGCAGCGATGTTGAGTTTGTTCTGGCTCAGCTGCAAGGTGCTGGTTTAGGTGAGATGTCTCATATAATCGGTACGTTGAATGAAGACGATCAAGTTGAATTCAACTTTAACGATGAAGAAGTATTGGCCAATAGCCGTATGACGTATCAGCGTTTCTGGACGCAAACGTCTTACGAGATTCAGGCTATTCGTGATAATTCAGAGTGCGCGAAACAAGAATTTGATCGCCTATTAGATGCTGAAGACCCAGGTTTGAATACCGAATTAACCTTTGATGTTAATGATGATATCACTGCTGGCTTTAGCCGCACTGAAGGTGAGCGCCCTCGTATTGCGATCTTGCGTGAGCAGGGCGTAAACGGCCAAATCGAAATGGCAGCGGCGTTTGATCGTGCAGGTTTCGAAACCATTGATGTTCACATGAGTGACATGTTGTCTGGTTCAGTATCGTTGAAAGACTTCCGCGGCTTAATCGCTTGTGGTGGTTTCTCTTATGGTGATGTTTTAGGTGCTGGTGAAGGTTGGGCTAAGTCGATCTTGTTTAACGCAACGGCTCGAGCTGAATTCGAAGGCTTCTTTAAGCGTGAAGATACCTTCGCATTAGGCGTATGTAACGGTTGTCAGATGCTTTCTAACCTACACGAATTAATCCCAGGTGCTGAGCATTGGCCGCACTTTGTACGCAACCAATCTGAGCAGTTCGAAGCGCGTGTTGCGTTGGTAGAAGTACAGAAATCTGACTCTATCTTATTACAAGGTATGGAAGGTTCTCGTATGCCAATCGCTATTGCACACGGTGAAGGTCATGCTGAATTTGCTGATGTGGCTGATAAAGCGGCGGTTAATGCTAGTGCTCAAGTCGCGCTACGTTATGTTGATAACTATGGCCAGGTAACCGAAAGCTATCCTGCGAATCCAAACGGTTCTACCGAAGGGATTACCGGTTTAACCGCTGCGGGTGGTCGAGTCACTATTATGATGCCGCACCCAGAGCGTGTATTCCGTGCGGTGCAAAACTCTTGGCAGCCTGATGAGTGGAGTGAAGATGGCGCTTGGATGCGTATGTTCCGTAATGCGAGAGCTTGGTGTAAGTAAATATCTAACTAGAAGTCAGTGTTAGAAAAAAGGCCGCTTATTAAGCGGCCTTTTTTATGTCTGTTACTTATTGCTTGGTACTGTATTATGAGATTTATCATTCTTGAAAAAATTAATGTTATGGAAAACTACGCATGGCTATCGATGCTGTAAGACGAGATTTATTTTTAACAAAACTGGCTATATTGAAAGAAGATGAATTTACAAAAAATGTAGTGCGCCCACTTTTTTTGGCAATGGGTTATTACAAGGCAGATTTTAATGGTGGGGCTTATGAAAGGGGTAAAGATCTTATTGCGTATAAACATAACTTACCCGATCCATTCCCTTATGTTGCTGTAGTTCAAACAAAAAAATTAGAAGGCTCTCAAAATATAGGGTTGGCAAATAAAACTAGAACTTTAATCAGTCAGTTACAACAGTGTTATACAGACAAAATCCCATTAGATGATGGTTCAATTGTAAGGCCTGATGCTATTTATCTCTGTTGTCCAGAAGTTATAAGTCATAGATTTCTTGAGGATTTAAATGGCCAGCTTTTCATGGAAGGAAGAGAAGTTCAACCGCTTGATGGAAATAGAATTATTGACCTATTATACCAATTAGCACCAGATGTCTTGGATAAACTTCTTGATGTGGAAGATTCAATCTTAACTGTTGATAATGTTGAAGTTCATAATTCAGAGTTATTTGATGCTATTAGTGAGCATAAGAATTTTGATGGAGATAAATGTTACACCGATTTGAGTTTTTTTGTAGGTGCCTCTGAAAGTAATGTTTTTTTATCATCTAGCATGTCTGTTGAAGAAAATAATTTTGAGGTTTCAAGGCATGTTTGGGAGCTTGTTTGTGAAGTGCATAGAGATTTGTCAGATACTCATGGTGTTGAATTCATTTATGGCGATGTTCATGCAATAGAAGAAGAATACCTTAAGAAAATGGAGGCGCATGAATCCATTGAGAATCAAAATTATTTGAAAGAAATTAATGATATTAAGACTTCTATTGAAAATGAGGTGATTCAATATAATGAGGTGATGTCGAGTTATAGTAATCAAGCACTTATGTTTTCAGATGACTTGGATGATGATGCTCTTGAGGTTTTTGAGCAGTGCCATGTTGGGCCTATTAAAATCAAGAATTTTGATTCTGTATACGACATAATAAATAAAAATTATCAATCATTTATTGAATTGAAAGAGGTTTTTGATGGGTTAGGTCGGGTTTTATCAAGGATTGAAAAGTCTCTGTTTGTTGGTGAAAGTATTAATGAACTAATTATTAAATATAGGAGCCTTAAATTAAAATTTGTAGTCAAGCCGAGCATAAATCTTAGGTTGCATAAAACTCAGGTTCTGAATTGGTGGGCGAGAGTTTCTAGTGATTATGAAAAAGGGATTATTAAAATTAACTCTGGAAGTTATTCTTCTTCATATTTGTTGGGTTTTTTGAATAGAGTTGACTGTTTGTTGGTGCTTGTGGAAAGAATATCAGGACTTTGTGAGTATATTCCTAATGTATTGAGTTTTTCAGCGCGCAATAATAAACAAGTAGATAGAATTAATATTTCAGCTCATCAGGTGTTTGATACTGGTAAGGATGTTGTTGTCTATGGTGGTGCTGGAGTAGGCAAGACTACTACTCTTCAAATGTATTCAAAGCAGTTCGTATGTGATAATGCTCTTTTATTTTATCTGCCTTTAAATCGTATTTTCAAAAAGTATCATGTACAAAAATCTATATTGGAAGTGTCTCCAGGGCAGTTTGATTCAAAGGATAACTTTAAGCATATTATTATTTTGTTTTTGGTAGCGAAAGGTATTGAAGTTAATCAAGTAAATATTGATTCGGCTATTGAAATCCTTGATAAAAAAGAAAAATTTAAGGTTATCTTGGATGGGTTAGATGAGGTATATAGCCAGCTTCGTGAAGTTATGAATTATATCGAAGCATTTAAACATAGGTTCAATAACTCTCAGTTGATTTTATCAAGTAGAGACTGTGTTAGTTATTTGAATAAAATCCCTTTCTTAGGTGTGAATCTTTTACCTTTTACCCCCAGTCAGTTTTCATCCTTCGTAAAAGGGTGGGTTAAGGATATCTCTAAAGCTGAGAGGGTCATAGGTTTAGTAGAGGAGAAGGAAATATTTGGTGTGGTTAGGACGCCTTTAATAGCCACTATATTGTGTAGCTTAATAGATAAAGGAGTTGAAATACCAAAAAGTGAGAACGAAGTTTATCAGAGAAGGCTTTCTCTTTTATGTGGTGATTACGACGATTCGAAAGGTGTAGATCGGCAGGAATTTAATAGGGATACGTTGGAGTTGGCGGCTAGGAAGATAGCTTTTTCCTTTCATAATAATAGAGTTAGATATGGAGAAATCGAGGATTTGGTTAATGGCTTATATTATTCTAATGGCTTTAATTATGACAAGAATACATGCTCACGTGTAGTAAAAGAATTAGTTGAAACGTGTAATTTGATTATTTATGACTCTATTTCTGGGAAATATTCTTTTGGTCACTTTAGGTTTCAGGAGCATTTAGTATCTCTTGAGGTGAGTTATGGTAGGTCAGTTGATATTCGACCGCTGTTAAGTGAGGAGTGGTGGAGGGGGGTTTTCTTATTGTACTCTCAAACAAATAGTATCGAAGTGATCTTAGATGGTCTCGTGAAAAACCCTGGTTTTGATGTTCTGTCGAAGGTACCAACATTAAGATTGATGGCTGAAAATTCGAATTTTTCGGAAAAAGAACGAAATAATGAATTAATCTCGATGATTATTTCATCTGTTGAAGCTGAGAATAGGTTAGTGGATGAAGGTTTTGATGAATATGATGATTTATTTGATGATATTAATATAGATGAGATTTACTAATCTAATAATTAGTGGACTAATGTAGATGTCTCTAATGTCATGCCATTTTTGTGAGTGGGTTTAATGATTGGTATGGAAGGTTCTCGTATGCCAATAGCTATTGCACACGGTGAAGGTCATGCTGAATTTACTAATATCGCTGATAAAACGGCGGTTAATGGCAATGCTCAAGTCGCAGTATGCTGATAACTATGGCCAAATGACTGAAGCGTATCCTGCGAATTCAAGCGGTTCTATCGAAGGGGTTACGGGTCTAATCGCAGCGGGTGGTCAGTTACGATCATGATACCTCCCCCTAAACGTGTTTTCCGCGCTGTTCAGAACTCTTGGCAGCCAAGTGAGTAGAATAAAGATGTCGCTTGAATACGTATGTTCCATAATGCAAGAGTTTAGTGTAAATAGGACTCTATAAATAGATATTGAAAATCAATAATGAGGCCGCCCCCTGCAATGGGGGTTACATGTGGGTAAATGTGTCAATCATATGAGTCATGTCATTATTTGGAATAAATGACTCTAGAATTGTTTTAAATTCGTTGTCAATTTCATTGAAGTAATCTCGGTTCCATCCATGTGTTAAAATGACGGTTCCATTTTCGCTACGTGTGTAGTTTGTAAATAGTCCGATGCATCCAAATTTACTTTCTTTTGGTATGTAGTCCTTATTGCTTAATATTACTCCCTTTTCTCTTAAGCTTTCAATTGGTGTTGTGTCGATAAGTAGGGCGCAGTTTGGTGCGGCGTATTTCTTTTTTTCTTTGCTGTTAATGCCTTGACTAACTTTTAAACTAAACTTTTCTTCAGATTCTGTAGAGGTGGTAGAAAAAATTGAGCGGCATTCAATATGGTAGGTGCTCCCATTAATGGGGAGTATGAAATCAGGGCTGCCATCTCTTGTTGAGCAGACGTCAAATTCAATACCGTTCTGTGCAAGAACTGAAGCAATAGTTAATTCAAATATAAATCCATAATATGAGTGTGAATTAGAGTTTCTAATTAAATTTCTTCTAATATCTCTATATGCACCAGCATTAAGACTCTTTAAAGTCTGGAATCCAATTTTAATGCCCTCCATTTGTGCCAAAACTCCATTGGCTTCAAGAGATATATTTTCTACTGAAGCTGAGCTGATTTTATCAAATAAGCGAATTATTTTTTTATGCGGTTTACTTTTATGAAGAAGATCAATGGTATGTTCTTTCTTCATGTAGTCGAAGAATGAATCTATTTTGTCCATGAATGACTGGTAGTGCGATAGGTTATCTTGACTGAATTGTTGATTTTTAATTGCAGTTAGGGAAATAGAGAAATAATTTCCTTTAATCTCAATCTTTTGCCCCTTGTGTACAAACATAAAAAAATTCCCTTTAGAGCGGTATCAATGTATGGGTTTTCCTAGCCTTTATAGGCTAGGGTTTCTGTGTAGATTGCATTACCTTGGCAGACGCTTTTAGTGGCTCCTGCTGAGGAGTTAGTAATTATTATATCAGTGTTACGCTGAAGGTATTTATTCTTAAGAGGTATTTGAATTGAAAATGGAATAGAAAGGTGATCTATATCCATTATTTAAAATTCCAATCTCTTTGTTAGGTGTCTTTAACCTTTTAGGGTTGTGGGCTAAAAATTGTATACGCTTGGCAGAATGCGCTAATTTCAAGAATCGCTTGGCGTTTATTTTCCAAGCAAAAACCATGATGTTGTCTTATTTCAATAATTGCATAGTAAAGGATAGTTAAAGACGGTCTTAGGTGTTGAGAGTACAAGTGTTCGCTTCTAGTCTGGTGGAATGCGTACGTTTGTACCGACTGGCAGTAAACTGCTTAAAAACGTATGTCGAATAACAATTATAAAAAATAGACAGAGAAGTGTTTTTAAAAACACTCAGCAGGAGATCTCATCATGAAAACCCAGAATAGCTCCCTTAAGGGGCGTACTCTGTTGGCGGTGGCAATCAGTCTTGCCTCGGCTTATAGCGCTAACAGCTTGGCCTTGTCCAAAGTGCCGGGGGAATTCCCCCATCAAGAAGAGCTTTGCTCGACGGATTTAGCACGTGAGGCTTTACGTGCACAGTCGGCTCAGCAAGCACTCATTCAACCCAATATCGATAGTATTGAAGTCAATGGACTCGTGAGTTGGACTCGTCTAGGAACGGATACTCCTTTATTTCAACCGGGTGATACGGTAATCCTAAAAGGCGCTAACTTCGGTGCCGGTGTTGATATCGATTTTAGTAAAATCATGATCGGCAATACTCGTATTCTTGAAACCGACTTGCGTATGTTTGATCAGAAGTTGGCGACTCAAGATCAGGTGAATTATGAGACCAGTGATCAAGTTGACGAATGGCCAAAAAATATCATTTCATGGTCGGATAATGAAATTCAATTCCTCGTCCCCGATCATGTCAGTACTGGGCCGTTAATCGTTCAGGTGCAAAAGCGTATTGGCGCCAATGAATCGCTAATCAATCCTGGTGAAGCCCATAATGTTATCGATGCACAAACCTCGCGCATTATGGATGATACCTTTATTCATACGTGCGACGTGGTCTCTAAGTTAAGTGATGCTACCGCCAGCACGCCAATCGCGGTGGATATTAATAACCCAGGTTTTGCTGAGCTAGTGCGTAAAGGTCGTGAAATTTATTGGGCGTATGACTACAACATCGGTGTTGCTCACTGGGTGCGTAACCTCGATTGGAAAGCGATTTTTAATTACAAATCGAAAGATCCTATTGCTGGTGGTTATGCCGACCCTGCCAAATTATTTGGTGCAATAAAAAGTGTTCGTGGGCAGGTGCCTGATGAAGCCATGGATGATGTGTATTTTGATTCATACCCTATGCCTACGCCGATTCCGGGCTTCTTGACGTTAGCACCGGCGAAGTTTGCGGGTAATACCAAAGATTCTGGCTGGGTGGGCTATCGCTCCGCAGAAGGTAATGCGCCTTATACGGGTAAGGGTGAATTCATTGGTTTTAACTGCGCCTCGTGTCACGGTTACCAAATTAGTTATCAAGGCGCTGATGGTCAAGATATTACTAAGGTATTCCCAGGTTTGCCGAATCCTGGTTGGTCAATGAAGTGGACGATTCTGCAAACTCTGACTAAAAAATTCAAAGGTATTTACGAAAAAGAAGAGGGGCCTGCTTGGGCGCCTGGTAAGAGTAATGTTGCCAAGGATATGCTGATTTACCATATGCCAGCCGGTGCGGGTGAGCACAATATGGTGCGTATTAATGGTGAAGGCAGTCATACCGATAACGATTACCAGTTCTCGCCGATTGCGATTCCGAATGTGACCAACTACATGGCGATTCGCCGTTCACTTTCTCATACCGAATCGTATGTAGGTTTTGAAGGATCGTACATTCATTCAGAAGAACCTGACGGCGCACAAGGTGCGATGCGTAAAGCTCCACTGGAAGCATTAACGGCGTATATGACGACGTTGGATGAAAATGATAATGATCTGCGCCAAGTGGGGATGTATCGTTGGTTGCGTGATAATGACCGTTTAACTCAACAAACTGAAACGCCACTATTAACTGAATCTTATGTGGAAATGATTCCTCAGCCGCCTAAGCGTCAATGGTGGGGGGGTTATAAAAAGCAGCCAGATTTAGCCGTGACGAAAACGCGTGAAGTACCATCGCTACAAGAAGGTCAGTTCTTAGTTCAAGGTTGGCAGAATTACCCGAAAGTCGCTGACGCGGTTGCTCGTGGCAAGGAAGTCTTTGATCGTGATTGTGCTTCTTGCCATAGCGATGGTTTAGGTTCAAATACCAACGAGAAGATGGTGCGCTTAGATGAAGTAGGGCGTTTCTTTACGCCGACTATTTATCAAAAAGAAGTGGAGTCGATTCGAGCGACTTTCTTGCGTGATGTGTATTGGACGCAAAGCCGGGGTTTATTATCCGATGGTCACGTACGTAATATGACGGACTTGGTTGACCCTGCGCGTTGTGAGGAAGGTTCGCCACTTTATAATCAGTATTACACCTTGCATACTCCAGTGCGCCCTGAGCCTGGCTCAGCAGATCAGCCGATTACGGCACCTGATTTAAACCGTAAAGGGGATGTGTTCCGTGTGCCTAAGTCTAAGTACTTAACTAAGTTGGATAAGGGTTATAAGCGTAACTTGTTTATCGAGCGTCATAACTACTTCAGCGAAGTTGAGTGGGACGATAATCACTACTACTGGGATTACCAGAAGATGAGAGCTAGCTACGGTCCAGACGAAATGGGAACCGCTGGCCCAATTGGTATGCCGGCATCGCCACACCCTTGGTGTGCGGGTTCTAGTGCTGAAACAGCTGATCTTGTGCAGTTTGTGATGACCTTGTAATCATGAGGTAAGAGAAAAGGTCTATTATTGGGTAATTGTGGAACAAATATGCGAGGCATGGATGCCGAACTAAGGCTACACGGAAGTATTTACGCCGTTTTGTGGAATAAATACCCAATCATTGACCTGTTTATAAAATTAGATGAATAATAAAAAGCGGCCATTTCATGATGGCCGCTTTTTTTATGCGTGTTATTTATAATTAACTATATGATGGCCAGCTATAGAATGAAGGGCGGCTTTAATTTAAAATGCGCCACTAATTTATATTTGAAAAACAGGCTGCACCTTGGAAATCAATCCGATCGTCGAAACCATCAAAGACCTAAGCGCACGTACCGACATGCTTAGGGGGTATCTTTGACTACGCTCATAAAAAAGAGCGTTTAGAAGAAGTTGAACTGATTCTAGGGGAATCCGCAATTTGGGATACCCCTGAAAAAGCACAAGAATTAGGGCGTGAACGTTCTAGTTTAGAGCTGGTTGTGAAGACTATTGATGATCTTGAGACGGGTTGCGGTGATGCGCAAGACCTTCTTGATATGGCGGTTGAAGAAGACGACGAAGGTGCGGTTGATGATATCGTTGCGGAACTGGACGCTTTAGAAGCTCAGTTAGCAAAGCTTGAATTCCGTCGTATGTTCTCGAACGAAATGGACCCGAATAACGCCTATCTCGATATTCAATCAGGCTCAGGCGGTACCGAAGCCCAAGATTGGGCGGAAATGATTCTGCGTATGTACCTACGCTGGGGTGAAGCGAAAGGCTTTAAAGTCGAATTGCTTGAACTGACGACAGGTGATGTTGCGGGTATTAAAGGCGCGACCATTCACTTCCAAGGCGAATACGCTTTTGGTTGGTTACGTACCGAAACGGGCGTGCATCGCTTAGTGCGTAAATCACCGTTTGATTCTAGCGGCCGTCGTCATACTTCGTTTGCCTCTGTTTTTGTCTCCCCAGAGATTGACGATAACGTCGAAATTGATATTGATCCGTCGGATTTGCGTATCGATGTATATCGTTCATCCGGCGCCGGTGGTCAGCACGTAAATACTACGGAATCTGCGGTACGTATTACGCACATTCCGACCAATGTTGTGACTCAGTGTCAGAATCAGCGTTCGCAGCATAAGAACAAAGATCAAGCGATGAAGCAGTTGAAAGCGAAACTGTACGAACATGAAATGAAGATTCGTAATGCCGAATCTCAAGCACTAGAAGACTCGAAGGCCGATATCGGCTGGGGCAGTCAGATTCGTTCTTATGTACTGGACGACTCGCGTATTAAAGATTTGCGTACTGGTGTAGAAAACCGAAATACTGGGGCCGTTTTAGACGGTGCCCTAGACCCATTTATTGAAGCTAGTTTGAAGAAAGGCCTGTAGTCATGAGTAACGAAATCGAAAACAATAATGCAGAATCGGCATTAGAAGAAAACAAACTGATTGCAGAGCGTCGTAGTAAATTAGACAAACTACGTGAAGATTCCACTTCAAATGGTCACCCAAACGATTTCAATCGTGAGCACATGGCGGGCGATTTACAAAAAGAATTTGGCGAATTAGATAAAGAAGCCTTAGTAGAGCTGGATAAGCCTATTTCTGTTGCCGGTCGTGTTATGCGTCGTGGCGGTCCATTCGTGGGCATTAAAGATGGTAGCGATTTTATCCAGGTATACGTGGGTAAGAAGCTACAGAAAGAATCGAAAGCGTGGGAAAACTTAGATATCGGCGATATTGTTGCGGCCGAAGGTCAATTGCGTAAGTCGGGTAAGGGCGAGTTGTATTGTGAGGTGATGGCAGTAGAAAACTTCCAGATCTTAACCAAGTCTTTGCGTCCGTTACCGGATAAATTCCACGGACTTGCGGATCAAGAAGTTAAGTATCGTCAGCGTTATATTGACCTAATCGTTAGCGAAGAAACGCGCAATACCTTTAAGGTTCGTTCTGGCATTGTGAACTCTATTCGTCGTTATTTGGCTGACAGAGACTTCATGGAAGTTGAAACCCCTATGTTGCAAACCATCCCTGGTGGCGCAACGGCTAAACCTTTCGAAACGCATCACAATGCTTTAGACATCGATATGTATTTGCGTATCGCCCCAGAGCTTTATTTGAAGCGTTTGGTTGTGGGTGGTTTTGAACGTGTTTTCGAAATCAACCGTAACTTCCGTAATGAAGGTTTGTCGACTCGCCATAATCCAGAATTCACTATGATCGAATTCTATCAGGCATACGCTGATTACAACGATCTAATGAACATCACTGAAGATATGTTGCGTACTGCAGCTCTTGAAGTATTGGGTACCACCGATATTAAGAGCACCACGAAGGATGCTGAAGGCAATGTAGTATCTGAGGTTATTTATGACTTCAACCAACCGTTCACTCGCTTAACCATGGCGGATGCGGTTCTGAAATATAACCCTGAGTTTGATGCGGCGGTTATTAATGACCCTGAAAACAACCTTGAGCAGATGATTGCTTATGGTCGTCAGGTCGGCATTCGTGAAGACGACAAGCAGTCTGCTTGGGGTGCGGGTAAGTGGTTGTGCGAAATCTTTGAAGAAACTGCTGAAGAGAAGTTGGACCAGCCTACTTTCATTACTGCGTATCCTTGGGAGGTTTCTCCATTGGCACGTCGTAACGATGAAAACTCGTTTGTTACCGATCGTTTTGAGTTCTTCGTGGGTGGTCGCGAACTAGCGAATGGTTTCTCTGAGCTTAACGATGCCGAAGACCAGAAAGCTCGTTTCTTGAAGCAGGTTGCTGAGAAAGATGCCGGTGATGATGAAGCCATGCATTACGATGCTGACTACATACAAGCACTAGAATACGGCATGCCTCCAACGGCTGGTGAAGGCATTGGTATCGACCGTTTGGTAATGTTGTTTACCGATAGCCCAACGATTAAAGACGTGATCTTGTTCCCACACATGCGTCCTGTTGCTAAGTAAATAGTCGTTAAAAACTGAAAAGCGAGAGTATGGGTTTTCAAACCGCTTTCGCTTGCTATCCGTATTGAGTATTTCCTTATACGGCCCGCTGCAAGTACCTCCCTGTAAGCTCGAAGATCCCCTCCATGGGATCTGACGGCCTATAACGAAACACTCAATACTGATACGCGAAGGCTGAGTTGTCTTAGATTTTATGCCGTACACATAATGAAAATATTAAGAGAAAGAGTGATATGAATGAACAGTTCTCTATGTTTGGTGACGGGGTTGGAGGTCAGTCTGTTGAAGAGCCCCAAGCTCTAATCAAGCTATCAGTTAATTCTTTACCTAAAGATTGGCAAGAATTACTTAAGGCTGAATTCGATCAGCCTTATATGCAATCGCTGCAAACTTTTCTTACTGCTGAGCAAGAGCAGGGTAAGGTGATTTACCCGCCTGCGGATCAAATCTTTACCGCGTTTAACTTAACACCTCTGTCTGATGTGAAAGTCGTGATTCTAGGGCAAGACCCTTATCACGGGCCAGGTCAGGCTCATGGTTTGAGTTTCTCTGTGCCAGCCGATGTTACTAAAATCCCTCCTTCACTAAAGAATATCTACAAAGAGCTATTGGCTGACTTGGGTGTTCCTATCGCATCGACGGGGAATTTGATTCCTTGGGCGCAGCAAGGTGTCTTATTGCTTAACGCTATGCTGACGGTTGAGAAAAAAAATGCGGGTTCTCATCAAAAGCAGGGCTGGGAAACATTTACCGATACTGTCATTCAGTTGCTGTCTGAAAGTGGTGAGAATATTGTTTTTGTCTTATGGGGCGCTTACGCACAGAAAAAGTCAGTTTTAATTGATGAAAGTAAGCATTTGGTGCTAAAAGGCATTCACCCATCTCCTTTGTCCGCGCATCGTGGATTCTTTGGTTCAAAGCCATTTTCCCTTATAAATCAGTATCTTAAGAAAAATAGTCAGGCTGAAATTGATTGGTCTTTGTAATTATTAGTAACTGATTAACAAAGGTTCATTCGATGTCACGTTATTTACAATAACTTTAAACCCTGCTAAGTCATTGAAACTTAAGGGGTTTATCCAATTGGCAGAGGCTAAGTTGTTGTTTCGTAACAATATGTAAGAAAGCTTAATGGAACTATTAGCTTGATTCTGGTATGTTTCCGTACCAGTGTGCCACTCCCCCTTTGAGTGGATGCACCAATAAAAAAAATAATAAAATAAAGATAAGGAGTTCTCATGGCGTCCCGAGCCTTGACTGCACTGTTATTTATGCCATTGATGGCTACTGCTCTAGAAAAACTGGATGATTCCAGTATGTCTGATGTCGTTGCTCAAGAAGGCGTGCGCCTGATCTCCGAGTATGAACTTTATATCCAAAATATGGCATTAATTGATACTGATGATGGTGGCAAGATTAGTTTGTCTGATATCAATCTCAGTACTCGCGCCAATCGTCGCCAAGAAATTGATTTTAAAATCGCATCAAAAACAGAATTGCACGAAGGTTATGGCGATTCTTGTATTACCACTCCAGCAGCCTGTAGTGATGAGCTAGGTTTAGCCTTTTTTAATCGTGATTTACCTTTTGATTTAGAAGTCGGGGCGGTAGAAATTAATGGAAAATCAATTGGTAAAGTCGGGATTACCAATTTTGAAGTAGATGCTTTTTCTCAATATGCACACAATGCTGCTTTTCTTGCCCCTTTAACCGCCAATGAGCGATCATTCAATGTTACTGCCTTTGCGGGTGGTGCTGACGGCCGAGGCATTAACTTCTCTATCTACGTACCTAAGACTGCTCAGTTTGATCAGTATTATGAGTCTGATGGGGTGAAGCTGGCTTCAACGGTTCGCTTCATTGATGCCGATCCTGAAAGTACAACGCTATCAACCATTAACCAAGATGGTGCCACCGTTCCAACAACCATTGATGATTACCAAGGTGGCTTGGATATGACTAATATCACGGTTGATGTGGTTGATGATGGTCTATTGCTAGGCTTACCAGAAATGGAAGACGGTGTGATTGCAATTACTGATTTTCGTATAGGTAATGATGATATCGGTTATGACTTTATTAATGACATTATATTTAAAGATATTGATTTAATGGGCGGGTCGGTTTTATTAAAGCCTGATGAGGTTGCAGGTCACTCATCTATTAATATGGATATTACGGTCAATCAAGGCACGGGTTTCACTTTTGTTTATCGTGATGACTTTGATCAAATTAATGCCCGTATTAGCCTTGCTGAAAACTTAGAAATAAGAGGGGCTAGCATCAACAGCAGTTCTGAAAATGGCTTGGAGCTGGGTTTGGGGCAAATTAAAGGACAGGTACTGATTGATAATATTACCTTGTCGCCGAACAGTCTTACTAGTGCTCAGCGTCAAGTTCAGGCGCCTCTTGGTGAATTGACAATGAATTTGAATATTGCCAATACCAGCTACTTACACATTCGCGGAAACTAGGGGTGAATCTAATGAAAAAAATAATTCTCACCACTGCAGTAACGTTAGCTTCGCTACCTACCCATTCGATGTTGGCTATTGATGATGCCGAGCTGAGTAATATTGAAGGTCGTGCAGGAATTACCATTGAAAGTCAATTGCATGATACAACGACAATTGGTGAAGTTTCCTATACGGATAGCGATGGTGATGGCGTAAGGCATACTGATAGTGCCGGCATTTATCTTTCCGATATCTCTATGGGAGCTGGGTCATCTAAAAAAACAATTGATGTGCTTAATGACGGTACATTAAATATTAATATCTCGGATATCGTTCAGGGGGATGTTTGGGTACGAGATATCGCTATGGGCGATGCCAATACAAGTTTTGGTGCAGTGGGTATTACTAATTTCAATTATGATGCTGCTGGGTCATACAATTTAAGGTTTTCGCCTTTTAGTCCAAAAAATGATGGGATTAGCCAAACAGCTCTTATTTTTGATATTGATATGGCGTCATCCTCATTTGATTTTACTTATGTTGACGAAGCTGAGTTTTCTTTGCTTGGTGAGCGCGAATTACTTAATGGTAATACGATTTCTTATACTACTCAGTTCACAGACTTTAAGGCCTTGGCAACGACTGTCTACGCGGATGATTCGATAACGGGTGATGGACGTGAGTGGATTAGAATGGACCTGGGTAGTATTACTGGTTCTACGCGCTTAGAAAATATTTCCTTTGGCTCAGTAACTGATGGTATAGCGGCTACTTCTCAAGTTCTTGGTAGTGCTGGTTTCAGTGGCATTGAGATTGAGGATTCAAGTTTTATTGCTCTTTCAGGTCATGCCGATAGTGGCTTGATTGGTGTTGATGTGAAGGTCGCGGCAAAAGCTAATTTGGATAACTTCTATTTTGAAACCAATGGTAATAGAGTTAATTTTGCAAACATTGCTATCGATACCGATGCCCGTGGTGTGAATGGTGATAGTAATATTCCTTTTAATATATCTATGGATACCGTCAATAACGGATTTCGAAAAGGTCTCCAGTTTGCGATAAGTGATGTGTCTGGTCTTAGTGCAACAGTGCGAGATATGTCTGTTAGTGAGGGCGCAGGAGCTCGAGATGTCTTTGGTTCAATAGGCATAGAAAATATTAATTTTAATGGCGGTTCTGCTGAGATGTACGTAATTGGTCGTGCAGGTTCTGGCAATACTGGTATTGAAACAGGGTTTAGTTTACCTGATGGTACAACGTTAGATTTTACGATTAACGATTTTGAATATGAGAGTGATCTTCCTGATGCCGAGCGTGTAGCTGATAAAGGTGGAGAAGTGAGAGCAACCATCGAAATAAATGATTTCTTTGTCGGGCAAACTATTGATGTAGTAAAGCTGGAAGATAGTGAAGGCGCAGCCTTGAAGATGACTTTTACCGGTATGGAAGGGTCGTTTGATGTAACAAACTTTAGTGCAGGTACTCGTGCAGGAAGTTTTGGTCGAATCGTTGTAGATGGTATGCAATTACAGCGTGGTTATTTAATTGTTGATGCGATTGGCCAATAAGGATTAAGGCATGTTAAATATTATAAAAATAATAATTTTAAGTTTTATGTTTGTAGTTAGTGCGCAAGCAGCTCTCTATGAAAATTGGAATGATGGCGAACCAAGTGATGTTGGCTGGAACATTGCGGCTAGGGAGGATTGTGCAGAATTATATGCGAGTAATGGTAAGTGGAACGATAAGGGGTGTCATGTCAATCGTCATTATAGCTGCTACGACGGTGCTACTTGGGCATTAACTCGAGAGACTGGCCGACTGGGTGATGAAGGCCATGCCATAAAAGGAAGTGCTCATGACTCATGCCAAGAACTGGGTAGCGACTTTTATTTCGCAGCTCCTTTTAATAATTATGAGAATGAGCGATTAAGAGAGCTGGTTGAAGATGCTGGTATAAGTTCAGCGTGGATAAGTCTTCAGGATACAAAAGATGAAGATGATTATGTCGCGAATGCTACTTGGGCAAGCGCGATCATGGCGCCGTATATTACTCGCTGGGCTGGCCCTGATGCTCAAAATGTTGAACCTGATAACGGTGGTTCTTCCGGAAATCAAGATTGTACAGTGATGGATGAGGAAGGTTTTTGGCATGATACCGAGTGTGATGCTGGCCCTTATCTTTTCTTATGTGCAGATCCAGGAAAAACTTGGCACCTGTCAACAACGAGTAGCACTAACGAAATTTTGTATGCGGGTGAACGCGCTTGCCGCAGTGATAATATAGAGCATACCTTCAAAGCACCTGTTAGTGACCCTGAATATGATGGAACTCTTGCCGCCGTTAAGAGCTCAATTCCTGCTGGCAGTTTTGTTTGGGTGAATGTGAATGACCATTTGGACGACGGTGAGTTTCAAGCAAATGAAAATCGTTATTTTTGGAATGATGGTGAGCCTAATTTATTAACAACAGAGCACTGTGTTGTGAAAGCGGGTAGTGCTAGTGAACCTGGGTTTGAGCATGGTTGGAATAATCTGCCTTGCGAGCAAACCAAGAATTATGCTTGTTATCGTAATTCTGATGGCTCTTGGTTAACTGCAGCTGGCGTATCAAGTGGCTATAATTTGGAAGAAGGTATTGCAGCTTGTAAGGCAGCAGATTCTGGGAGTCATACTTATACATTTTGGGCGCCGGTTACTTATGCCCAGAATAATTCGGTACCTGAAGATGCTTGGTTTAACGCACAATACGATACATCTACATCGCAGTGGGTATTAAACCAAGACTCGGCATTTTGGGGCTGGACGACTCTTTGGGATAAAGATGGCGATCTTAAAAATACAAATTATCGCAACGTCTCCGAGCCGAATAATGGCGTCTTTACAGCTCATGCTGGTGAAAGCCCCTATCTAAATGTAGTTGAAGGTCAGGAGCATTGTGCAAGTCAGCAGCCAGGTGGTTATTGGTTTGATGTGTCTTGTTCATTTGCAATGCCCGTTGCATGCTTTGACTCAGCATCTACCACAGAGCCTTGGAAACTTGCACCTGCGCAAGTTAATAAAGACCTTTATATTGGTGAAAGAGCCTGCCTAGCGTTAAGTGATGCACATAATTACCGCTTTCTTGCACCCGCTACTCGTCAGCAACAACTCGAATTGGCCAATCTAGCAGGCTTGAGTGCAGTATGGATTAATGCCAGTGATCGAATTGCTGAGAAAGATTGGCTCTATAGTGATTTTTTACTTGGTTGGGCAGGTACTGGCTTTGGTTTAGAGCAACCCGTATCAGACGAATCTTTAGATTGTGCTGTTGCAAATGGTTCAAAATGGGGTGTGTGGGAGGCTAGGGACTGTTCTGAATCTCACGAGGTGTTATGTAAAAATGGCGATAGCTGGAGCTTGTCTGGATCGGCAATCAGTTTAACGGATAGCATTGTTTCTGGGCAGAATGCTTGTAAGGCTTTAGCGGGAGGTCCTTGGGTTTTTGCGGCTACTAAAAATTTAGTCGAGTATGTTGACTCCTTGCCTCTGCTTGCTGGTGGTAAAGAAGTTTGGATTAACGCTTTCGATACAGAAGTAGAAGGCGACTGGAAAATTAATCATCAGCGTTTCTGGGATGTAAATGAACCTGATATAGCTAATTCAATAGCTGAAGATTGCGCTCTTATGCAAGAGTCTGATGGCTTGTGGAGAAGTGAAGAATGTAATTCTGCAAGCTCCTATTCCTATCTTTGTTTTGATATAAAAAATGATGCTTGGAAAGTATCAACGATTAGCGGCAATTTAAATAATTTCCCTGAAGGGCAAAATGCTTGCGAAGCAATGAATACTTATACCGAAGATTTTGCATTCGCAGCACCGAGTTACGAGTGGGATAATGCCAAAGCAAAAGCGGCAATTACCACAGCAGGAGCTTCCTCGGTATGGATTAATGCTAATGATCGCATCGAAGAAGGTAACTGGATTTTTAATCAATTCCTGTACTGGAGTGCATCCGCTTTAAATGATGCGCCTGATACAAAAGATTGTTTAACGATGAATAATTTAGGTTATTGGCAAGATACTGCTTGTGAATCATCGCAAGCAACTAACGTCGCTTGTTACAGTGGCGACAACTGGTATTTAGCACCAATAAGCAGTGACCTAAGTAATTTTAGTGAGGGTCAGAGAGCCTGTGATGATTTGGGTGAAGGCTACCTTTTCTTTGCACCAACCAGCAACGAGCATAATCGAGATCTCCGTGCATTAATCTCTGGCAGCGAATCTGTTTGGATTAATGGTATTGATATTGCCGAAGAAGGTAAGTGGGTATTGAATAGTGCAGGCTCACCGACACCTAACTGGGCAAGTCTTGAGCCAGGTGGCGGTGTTGATGAAAACTGTGCTTATGTCGATCATCAAGGTTTATGGTTTGATGATGTTTGCTCTGGCACTTCAGTTTCCCGTCCTGTTGCCTGCCGTGATACGTCTACCGGTGAATTATCAATATCTTTATCTTCGATTGAATTAGATTCTGATAATAATTTTGATAATGCGCATGCTATGTGCGGCGCTGGCAAGAAATTTTCGGCCCCCGTGACATTCAATGAAAATGAGAAATTAATTGGATTAATTGCTCAATATGGTCTTGGCGGTGAAGAAATTTGGGTTGACGTAAGTGATGCTTTATTTGAAACCCGTTGGGCGCTTAATATTGCGGCAACTGCCAACTATAGCTTGAGCGGTGATACGGGAAATGATGCGTGTGGATCACTTGATAATACGGGTTTAGTAGTAGCGGCTGATTGTAGTTTAGAAAAAGTAGTTACCTGTTATGACGGTCAGGACTGGCGAGTATCCAATGCTAAAACGGCATTAGGGGATGCAAGTAATAATGGCAAATTAATTCGTAATGCTTTTGCCATTTGCCAGCAAGAATTTTCTGGTGACTACACCTTTGCTGTACCCGAAGTAAATGATGAATCAGGTAAGTGGCAGCTAGCCCAAGCTTTGGCCTTGCGTGGATCAACAGATGCTTGGTTAAATGTGGCAGACTGGTTTGTTGCCGACCAATTCTCTTTTAATATGCCGTACCAAAATATTTCAATATCTGCATCAGCGGTTACTGGTTGTGCCTATGTCGATGGCAGTAGTTCAGGTTGGCTAGTGGCTGAGCAGTGCGATACAAAAGCTGCTCATTTCGCTTGTTATGATGGCAGTACTTGGAACGTTGCACCAGCAAACGGTACGTTAGCTGAACCTGGGACTCCGCAGGTTGGTATTGATGCATGGGATCAGAGTTATGGTGATTTACGTTGTAAAGAGTTTTTTGGTGAGGGTTATAACTTCACTGCTCCTATCACGCCTAAAGAAGATGCCAGATTACAGTTATTAGTATCTCGTCTGGCTAATAGTAATAAAGATACTTGGATTAATTATTATGCAAATCGTTTATGGACATTGAACGGTCAGCAATGGTTTAGCGATCGCATAAATACTAATATTGTTGATGGTACTAATATCGATCAGGGTCGCACGACGGAAGATTGCGGCTTAATTTCTAAGGCTTCTGGCAAGCTCAACTTAACCGATGAAGTTTGCAGTGAACAGCAGCGTGCTTTATGTTTTAACGGCACTGACTGGAAGAGAACGGTTGCACCAGTTCAGTGGAATCAGGCCAGCGCCCAATGTGGCACTGAGTTTGATGAAACACATATGTTTGCTATTCCTCGTGATGGCCTAGAGCGCTCGCTGGTAAATTCTTTATTGTCTAATGATGGCGATGCTACTTGGGTTAACTATAGTGATTTAGCCGTTGAGAGTAAGTGGCGCGCTAACCTACCCGTTAGACAGTGGTGGTCGATTAATGAGCCTTCTAATATGGGAAATCGTGATTGTGCTGTAATCGATGCCGCAACGAACACTTGGCATGCAGATTATTGTGATCAAGTTTTCTATCGATATACTTGCAAAAATGGCACTCAGTGGAAAATAGTCGGCACCGATGGCTCTGAGGGAGTAAATTCTCCAGCGGGTACTTGGGCACAAGGATTTTCTGCTTGTCGTCAGGTCAATTCTCTCATTGCAGGGGATTGGAAATTTGAATTTCCTCAAGATTATTTCGCTAATTTAGCTGCCGCGACTTCTTTATCAGCTAATGCAGATTTACAGGCTGAGTTAGCCGCAGGTAAATCTGCATGGTTAAACTTAACCGATCAATACCGTGAGAATAACTGGCAGCGTGGGCGCCAATTTAGTGATTGGGCTGCCGACTTTGGTTTTGATAATAGTAAAAATTGTGCCTACGTGGATACCGAAACAGCAATACTGCCAAATGGCGATGCGGTGAAGGGGAGCTGGATGCCTGAATCTTGTATATCCAGCAGATCTTCTTTCGCTTGTAGTAATGGTAAAAATTGGCAAGTTGCCACGATGGCTACTCCTGTCGGAGTTTGGGTTGACGGTTTTTCTGAATGTCAGGCATTAGGTGTTGATTGGATTTATGCCGCACCCAATACCAGCTTTGATAATGAGCGCTTGAAGGCTGCTATTGGTAAAGGTAGTGCTTGGATCAATTTACAAGATGTCAGTACTGATGGTGATTGGGCGGCTAATTTTCCCGAATAATACGCAGTCATAAGTCTGAGTATTAACCATTACTAACACTTTACAAACATTCTCTTGAACGGTGCTGAGGTTTCGAATACCTTAGTACCAATAATAAAAATAAGTAAGGAGACAGGCATGAAAGCCGCCTACGCTGCAATAGTCAGCTTAGCTCTACTTCCGCAGTGGGGTTATAGCCTCGAGTCACTCAATGAATCCCAAATGTCCGATGTGACAGGTGCGGGTGTTGGTGTGGTATTCGAAGATTTTTCCTTGTTTACAAAACTTCCAAATCACCAAGAGCAGGGTGAGTTAACATTAATTTTAGACGATAAGTTTACCGACGATAAAAGTGATGATGATGCTTTTATCTTCAGTGATATTCGAGTGCATCGCTCGGACTTTGTTTATTCAGATACGGCAGATTTCTCTACTGCCGGTGGTCGGTTTGGAACAGAAGAATATCCATTTAAGATAGGGGATTTGGTTCAAGTCAGCTCTATTTTAGATAACCAGGCAGGTGATGCTCCTAAATTTACCTATACCGCGATGCACATGGAATTTCCTGGTGGATCTTTAACTCCTGCAGATATTGCTGCAGATCCTAGCTTGTTGGATACTCTGTCTGACCCATTTGATTTAAGTCTGCGTATTGATTCCGTTATTGGTAGTCGTATTGGTGATAAACGTCGATTTGATTTTTCTTTAGCGCTTAAAGGTTTTCAACTCTATGGTTTTCAGCAAGATATTTGGTCAATGCCATATTATGGTTTGGCGATGTCGTCGACCATTGGCTTAGTCGCCGATTCTCTCGTTATTGGCGGTGATCCAAACGGTGTGCTATCAGGTAACTTATCTCTAAATGGTGTTGATATCTATTTACCCTTAGGCACACCTGATCAGCCATTAGTGATAGGAACGGCTGAGGTGAATGGTAAAGAACAAGTTCAATTTGAAATGTTACCTTTAACGAAAGAGCTTGCACTTAAACGTGGTCCTGACTATCAAAAAGGGCACTTGTATATTAAAAGTGTAGATTTTGGTGACCCCAGGGATGAAGAGCTTCGTACAGCTCTTAAAACGGGTGGTGATCCTTCTAATCCAGAAGATTATTATTATGCCTTTCAGCCTGAAGTGGGTAATACCATTGAGTTGCATGGTATCGAAATACAGCATCTAAGAATTACGACTCAGGATATTTAATATGAAAAAATCTATCTTGTTTTTAGCTCTTTCTCCTTTAGTTTCTCATGCGGATTTAGCGCCTCTTGATGAGGATGCGATGCAGAGCATTTCCGGAAAAGGCATTGAAATAGATGCGCGCATTGATTTTGCTCAGGATACGACTTATGGCTACGGGGATGATTGGTCAAATAACTTAACCAGTTCTCGTGATGATAACTGGATATCTTATCGCCGTATTCTTGTCGATACTAACGGCACTGAACTTATAGACAGCGACGGTGATGGCTATATCAATGTTGATGGCGGCGCGAATGTTTTAAAGAAAGACGCGCATAACGGCTATAACGTTACTTATAAAGATGAGCGTGAAGACGGTGGTGACTATTTAATTAGGAAACCTTATTACGTCATCTTAGGTGAAATCAGTGGTGGTATCAGCTTTGACGGTTTGCAATTAGATTTAGTCAGTGATTTTGGCACTAATAATAATAAAGCCGCATTAAAGTGGACAATGCCCGATAAGATTGAGTTTCATGATTTTACCATTGATGGTCTTTATATCAGCGAAGATGAATACATTGATAAGCCAGGTTATCACCCTGATGGCCACGTCGATGCTGGTCAATTCTATGGTGATAACAAAATCTTGGGTGCGCGTTTAGATGGGCCTATTTATATGCCGTCTGCAACCAGTGCTTATGTTTTTATAACGAGTGATTAATAATGATAAAAATAAAAAAAATCGCCACTCTCATTACACTGTCTTTGCTCTCTGCTTTATCTTCTTCAGAGCTAACGGCAATTGATGATAGCGAACTTGATAGTCATTACGGTCAAGCCCTGTTTCGTATTGATGAAACTAACGGCGTTGCTCAACCAGATGGCAGCAGTTTAGATTTTACTAAATTGACCTTAGGCCTAAAAATTGAGCAGAATGTAAATATCGAGCACATTAAAGCAGGGCGCTTCTACCGTCCTGGTAGTGGAACAGATGCTTTTGATACAGGTGTTGCTGCTCAGAGTTGTTTTAGTGATAAAGTTTGCTATTACGATCAATTAAACCCTTGGAACTGTTCAGTTGAAACCTGTGGCGGACTTGATGGTACTTATAGTGTATCGGGTTTATTGTACGGCGCTGTTTTTGACGATTTGACGGGGACAGACCATAAAGAATTTAGTACGTTTCAGAGTGGGTTTGACCCTACCAATGATCGCACTAATGTTGATATTATTTTACGTGATGTCACATTGGGCTATGTCAATGATGATACGGGTGAGTTGTTTGATATGGTGGTAGAAAACCCATATATCGAACTAGCCTATTCAAATGAAGATGATATACGCAGTATTGAAGGCTTCCGCTTTGGTTTTGAGAATCAAACAGGGATTATGGGTAACGCGATTGACGCATTTACGGGGTTCTTAATTCCGCATGCAGAATTGTCAGTTACTTTGCAAATTATTGGTCTAAATATCGGAGCTGCTGAAATTAATACGGACCCTTGGGTCGGTGGTGTGCGTACTCCAGGCTATATTGATCCGAATAAATCAGTTGTTAACAGTTGTGTCGGATTAGCGTGTGGTTTTATTGGTGAAGCTGTTGCGGGTGGTGACCCAAGTACTCCAGAAGGTTTAGCGGGTGCGGCACCCGATGCTCAAATTTTTCCATTGCAAAGTTTAAAGTTAGTTAATGCTCAAGGCTTCTTTGTTGCTGTTCAGAAGAGACCTGTGCAATATCCAGATTTACCGACAGGTACTCCAGAAGTCGCTTTACCAGGTGCTTGGATTAATATGGGTGGCGGTAATAATGGTCTACAAGTTTCTAATAACAGCGCTTGGCACCCGGATAATTACTTTCCTGGACACGCTTTGAATGGCACGTATATTCCAGAGAATAACGTAAAGAACGGGTATTATTAATCTTTGAATATACTCTTAGGGTATAGTCTCAAGGTTTGAGTAACAAAATGTTTGGCGACATAAAAATAATAATGTGGAGAAGCCAATGTTTAAAATTATTCTAGCGGTAGCAGTATTCTCACTAGCCGCTTGTAGTGACAATAAAAAGAGTTCGTCTTCGAATGTTGTTGAAGATAACAGCAGCATTGCTTCCGTTGAAGATCGCAGCGATTTTGCGTTTATTGAAGATGCGAACTTACGTGCTTGTTTAGATGAATCGGGCATGACGGTTCAGACCTTACATACTCTTGTGTGCTCTGGTAAGCGCGTGCAAAGCTTACAAGGTATGCAGCAGTTACCTGCTCTAAAAAACATTAACTTAAGCCATAATGAAGTATCTGATCTATCGCCTTTGGCTGAAGTGAAGAGCTTAGAGGTTTTATACGCAACCAATAATAGTATTGAATCAGTTGATGCGTTAACTGAGTTACCTCAATTGAGCGCAGTATCGCTACGTTCAAATAAACTATCTGATGGTGATGTTTTTTATACTTTACCAGAGCTTAAGAAGCTATATGTGCAAGGTAATCTCGAATTGGATTTAGATGAGTCTCAGCTTCCGCCTGGTACTATTGTTGCAATTTAGACGATAATTCTCTATCTATTCCACTATACAATTCCCTACACTAGCCCCATTTATGGGGCTTTTTCGTTTTCTGTTTCTGAGTTATGCTATCTTTCAAATTCTAATGTCCTAATATTGAGACAATTATCGTGCTAGATCTTAACCAACTTGCCATATTTATACGGGTTGTCGATGAAGGCAGCTTCACTGCTGCTGGTAAATCACTTCAAGTTCCTAAGTCTCGTATCAGTCGTATGGTGGCTGATTTGGAAAGTACCCTTGGGGTACGTTTGTTACAGCGCTCGACTAGGCAAGTTAGCCTGACCCAGGTTGGCGCTGACTATTACAATAATTGTAAGCACCTAGTTGCTGAAATTATGGACGTGCATACCGAAATTTCTGATCGTCAAGACCGGCCTCACGGTGTGCTTCGTATTGCCGTGCCTATGGTGGTTGGCAGCGGTATTCTTGGGCGCTTTGTGGCCAAGTTTCAGCAGGCTTATCCTGATGTTCGTATTGAAATCTGTCACACCGACAGACAAGTGAATCTGATTGAAGAAAAGTTTGATTTAGGCATGCTTGTTGGGAGTTTGCCAGAGTCTTCACTCATTGCTCGAACCGTTGCCGAAACAGATCGCATGCTATGCGCATCTCCTGAATTTCTAGCACGAGTAGGGTCACCTGAGACTTTGGAAGAATTACAAAAAATGGATTTTGTGAAAATAGGCGAGGGTATGCAGGCTGAGACCTTTGAAATACTTCATGGAAATGGCGATGCTGCGACGATTAAGCTAGAGCCGAGCATTGTTACCAACCATATTGCCGCTGCTATGAGCTCAGTTATTCAAGGGGCTGGTATTGGGGTTGTTCCTATGTTCATGGCAAGTGAGTACCTACTTACTGGGCGCATGGTTCCTATTATGACGGATTGGTCACTTCGTCCGCAGCCGTTATCGGTCGTTTACCCAAGTCGTCAGTATTTATCGCTTAAGGTTCGTTGTTTTATCGACTTTTTAGTTGCTGAAGTTGAGGAGCTAAAGCGTTCACTTCAAATCTTACCTGAAAGTGAAAAATTATTGGCTACTTATAAGAAACTTATCGAACATTGATACTTTTTTATTTCTTTATAATATAAAAGCGCGACCCCATTTCGACAGAATATCCTAGGCTAAATAGAGAGGCATTCAAGCCTTTATTTGGTTATTGGAGTTTGAGATGAGTCAGAAAATTGAGGTTGAAAAGCAGTTCAGTATCGCTTGCAGCCATCAGCCTTCTTTTCAGCTATTAAATCAAGATATACGATTAGAAGCTAAAATATCTCTTATCGCTTTGCCTAAGGATTTAAGCCTAGAAATTTCGATTGTCATACTGGATCAATTAGCTCTAAAGGCGGCTGACATATCTATTTGGAAAGCTGAATGTCCAAAAGCCATCTTTATTGTAGAGCACCCTATAGATGATGAAAATTGTATCCTAGTCCCTAGTGGCCTTCCTGAGATCTTCTTACGAAATTCCATTATAAAAGCCCTTCATCAGCTCACCACTCAGCAGCAGCTGGAAATAAGCCACCAAACTCTTACAGAAGAGCACGAGCAAATAACCCGCTTATTGGATGTTGGTCAGGCCCTGTCTGCTGAGCGCGATCATCACGCTTTGTTAGCCAGAATACTTTCAGAAGCACGACTTATGGCTTGTTGTGATGCCGCATCAATCTTTTTAATTGACCGCCATTCAGGACAACAAGACAATCAAGCACCTGATCTAGTCTTTAAACTCACCCAAAATGACTCCATCGATTTTGATTTTGAAGAACAACGGTTTTGTTTAGATAATCAGTCTGTGGCTGGTTTTTCGGCACTAACAGGAGAGGTTGTTAATTTATCTGACGTTTATAACCTACCAAAAAATAGTATCTATAAATTCAATTCTTCATTTGATACCAGCATGAATTATCGAACCTGCTCTATGTTGGTAATTCCTATGCGTAACCATCAAGGCCGAGTCGTTGGGGTGATTCAATTCATAAATCGTAAGCGTGATATTGATATTGCGTTAACGAACCCTGAAATTGCTTTGGCACAAACCATTAATTTTGATGAGTCGATACTGCCTATTTTACAGGCTTTAGCCAGTCAAGCTGCGGTGGCGATTGAAAACAATCTACTTATTGATCGGGTCAATATGCTGTTTGATGGCTTTGTTAAAGCATCGGTACGAGCGATTGAGCAACGGGATCCAACCACCAGTGGTCATTCTTTTCGGGTAGCCGAATTAACCTGTGCGCTAGCGACAACCGCAGCCGAGTGTAAACAAGGACATTTTGCTAGTGTGAGTTTTGATTTAGAAGAAATGAAAGAGCTAAAGTTTGCCGCATTACTCCATGATTTTGGCAAAGTTGGTGTGCGCGAACATGTATTGACCAAAGCGAAGAAACTTTCTCATGAAGCGTATGGACGCTTTATGTATCGCATCGCTTGGGAAAAAGAGCGAATTTGTAATTATTATTTAAAACAAAAACTTAAGTTATTACGTGAGCATAATCTTTCTTCTGAAGTAGAAAAACAGTTGACGGTGGAGGAGGCGCAAAAAATACTGCGCTTAAATAATTACCTGCAAGCGGTGGCCGATGCGAATGAACCCTCGTTATTAGCAGAGGGAACCTTCGAGCATTTGAAGCAAGTTCGGGAATATATTGTTGAAGATATAAGTGGCCAGTCACGGGGATTGATTGATGAATTTGAATTTAACGCATTATCAATTAAGCGCGGCAGTCTCACCGCAGATGAAAGAATTGAAATAGAAAGTCATGTTAGCCATACCATCGAGTTTTTGAAAACCATACCATGGACTCCGGAATTGAGTAATATTCCAAAGATAGCGGGGGCACATCATGAAAAACTGAATGGCTGTGGCTATCCTAATAAATTACATGCCCATGAAATACCGCTAGGGGCTAAGATAATGGCGGTTTGCGATATATTTGATGCACTTACCGCGACGGATAGGCCGTATAAGGCTTCGGTGCCTCTAGACAGGGCTTTGAGCATACTGCAAAGTGAGGTTGTGTCTGGGCATATTGACTCTGAACTAGTGCAGTTATTTAGCCAAGCCAAAGTCTATAATATTTTAGATATTAAATGATCCCTCCTTATTTATAATTAATGGCTGTTAAGCTGTCATAAAGTTGTCATGAAACTGTAGTAACTTTTCCCAAATCAAATAGACATTGAATTGAGAAAGTTATGAAAAAAAAACCTGCTCGCCTCTTCACACCTGTTTTAGCGCCGCTATCCTGGGTGACAGTGATATCAGCGGCTTCTGCTTTATTACCTGCCTATGCCGCTGAAGCAAATACAGATAATGACGATAGTGACGAAATAATTGAAGAGGTTGTTGCGACTGGAACCTATACGGCTGACTCAGTAACCACACAGGAAAGAGATGCTTCTGGGGTATTGGATTCCATCGGAGCGGAAGAGTTTTCGCGCTATGGCGATTCTGATGCAGCATCGGCATTAAAACGTGTTACCGGGGTAAGCATTGCGGGTGGTAAGTATGTGGTAGTGCGTGGTTTAAACGAGCGCCATTCGTCTATTATGTTAAACGGTGCATCCTTACCCAGTCCTGACCCTTCTCGTCGTGTTGTTCCGTTAGATATTTTCCCATCGACTTTGCTTTCAGGCATCGACGTACAAAAGAATTTTACCCCAGATGTATTTGCCGACTCTACTGGTGGCACAGTAAAGCTTTCTACCAAGAAATTTCCACAAGAGTTCGAAGGTAAAATTTCAGGGTCATTGGGTTATATAACAGATTTAACAGGTGAACAGCGCGACTTACAGCAAAGTGAAGGCACTGATTTCTTAGGTTTCGGTGCTAGTGGTGATCGAGCCTTGCCTAGTAATTCGAGTGATGCAGGGGAGTATGCGTCTAACTTTGGCACTGAAGAAAATACTATTGCGCCTAACTCTACTATCGAATTAAGTTTGGGTGATACCTTAATTGATACGGAAGATTATTCTTTAGGTTATACCGGCTCTATTCGTTATTCGAATGAATGGTCACGACAAGATAGAGAATCAAATACTTACCTTATTGAGGGTGGTCAGCTGGTAGAAGATGATGACTATGATGAAACTCGTACCTCCAATAATATTAATTTAGGGGCTGGTATCAGTTTTGGTTTGATTGCTGGGGATAATGAATTCAGCAGTAATAGTATGGTATTACGCCAAACATTAGTTGAAAATAATATTAGAGAAGGTACCGGTGGCGACCAAGATCAAGAATCAATTGATACTCGTTTAGGCTGGTATGAACGTCAGTTTTTATTCCAGCAATTTACTGGGGAGCATTATGTTGCTGACTTTCTTGATACCGATATAAAGTGGCAAGTATCTATATCTGAAGCGACTTTAGATGCTCCTGATGAGCGTTATTACAGTTATGAACGTGAACCTGAAGAAGATGGTTTGTATGAACTAAGATGGAGCAGCGTTGATCGTGTTTATAATGAATTAACCGATACCAATACTGATTTTAGTATGGACTTCGACAGTCTTATGTTTTCGGGTGACAGTGTTGAGGCGCGTTTATCGTATGGTTTTGGTATGTTCTCTCGTGAGCGTACGGCAGAAGGTACGCATATTGGCTATGATGGCGATGGTACTACCGCGGGTGATTATGCCGGCAACTTTGATATCGACTATATTATTGATGACAGCACAGGCAATGGTAGTACGACGATTGAAAATCAAACCAGTGCATCGGATAGCTATGATGCAAATTGGGATTTAACCAGTGGCTATCTAGCGACCAATATCGATATTGCTGAATCGTTGAGCTTTATGATTGGTGCACGCTCTGAGCAATCGAATATGGAAGTGAATACTTTTGATATTGGTGATAGCACGAACCCTGTGCAATCCGTTGTTGAAGATGATGATATTTTTCCTACTGTATCGGGTACTTATCGCATAACAGAAGAAGTTCAGTTAAGAGCGGCTTATTATCAGACTAAAAATCGTCCAGATTTTCGTGAATTAGCCAATGCTCAATATCTAGATCCAGATAGTGGTGATGTTTATCGTGGTAACCCTGATCTAGTGAGTGCAGAAATTGATAATGTTGATGTGCGTGCAGAATGGTACTTCTCTGATAGTGAAAGTATTTCATTAGCCTATTTTAATAAAGACTTCGAGAATCCTATTGAGAAAACATTAAAAACCGGTGGTGATGTATTTACCTTTGATAATGGTGGTAAAGGAACACTTTCAGGTATCGAGTTTGATGTACGTAAAGAAATGGACTTTGAATCTTATTCGACTTTTGTAGCCGCTAACTTAGCTGTTATAGATTCGGAGGTTGAGCTTTTGGTTGATACCGAAGTTAAAAAACAATCGATGCAGGGGCAAGCAGACCAGTTGGCTAATATTCAGTTTGGTTTTGATCATCTAGTCAGTGGCACTGAAGTAACGTTAATCGTTAATTACCAAGGCGAGTCGCTGGATGTTGTCGCCCCTGGTATTTTACCGGATATCATGCGCGAGCCAAGAACAGAGGTGCATCTTAATCTGCAAACTGAAGTAACAGAGGATGTAACGATCAAAGGTAAGCTAAAGAATATAACTGACGAAAAAGTTCAACTCACTCAAGGTGGTGAAAACTACCGCAGTTATAACGAAGGTATGGAAATTAATTTGGGCATTAGTATGAACTTCTAATTTTAGGATCAGTTCTAGTTCGCTGTATGATAATAAAGGCTGCACTCAAAATGCGGCCTTTTTTTGTTTTTTACGTTTTATGAATAGCTTGATAAGTAGATAGCTCGATAAGTAGGCTCTCGATAAAAAAATATTATATTTATTATTAACATAGGGATATTTTTAACATAACTGTCATAAAAGAAGATTACTTTAGTAACCACTAAAATGAATTAATAAATTGTTATTAAACTAAAGTAGAGAAAATATAATGGAACTTAAAAAATTATTCTTAGCAATGACAGCTGCATCGGTAACGCTTCTAACAGCCTGTGGTGGCAGCAGCAGTAGTAGTGGCGGTGATCCAGCTCCTGCTCCAGATCTAGATACCGATACTCGAATTAGTGAAACAGCAACGGAAGGCGAGGCTTGTGCCGTTGTTGGTACGCAGTCTGGTTTTGATATTGAACTAGCAGATGGTTCTTGGAAGCCTTACTGCGATTTAGAAGGCAGTATTCTTAAAAGCGCAACGCTAACGGCTGACAATGCTTACCGCTTAAATGGTTACGTGACCGTCGGTAAAGGTGGCGAACTTAAAGTTGATGAAAATACTCCCGCTGAAGTGAAGCAAGCAGCTCAGGATGCAGGTGTAACACTGACTGTTGAACCAGGTGTTCACTTTCGTTCAACCGGTCGTGGTAGCTTAATTATTTCTCGTGGTTCAAAAATCATGGCTAACGGCACAGCCGCTGCGCCGATTATTATGTCATCAAAAGATGCAGGCTACGAAGACCAAGGCGAGTGGGGTGGCTTAGTGCTGCAAGGCTTCGCTAAAAACAATAAGTGTGGCGAAGGTTCAAACGACATTTTATGTAATACCGCTGATGAAGCCGGCACCGGTTTCCATGGTGGTAATGATGACGCTGATAACAGCGGTTCGATTAACTACTTAATCGTTGCCGAAGGTGGCTACGAAGTGGCTACTGATTCAGAGGTGAATGGTATTACATTGCACTCAGTCGGTTATAACACAATGATCGAGAACGTGATGGTATTGAATAACGCTGATGATGGTATCGAGTTCTTTGGTGGTGCTGCTAACGTTAAAAATATTATCTTGATCGATAATAGCGATGAATCTTTAGATTGGGATGATGGTTATCGCGGTAACGTTCAGTTCTCTTTGGTTCGTCAAGGTTTAAATCATGAGGGTGATCACGGTATTGAAGCCGATAACAAAGGTCGCTCAACAATCGCAACCCCTACTTCTAATCCGACTATTGCTAACGTTACTTTTCAGCAAGTAAATGACCAAGTTGGTGCAAAGAGTGGAGCAGATGACCTGTTCCGTTTTAAAGAAGGTACTGGTGCTACTTTGGTAAACATCGCAGCCGATGGTTATAACGAATGTGTGCTTGTTGAAGGCGCTGACACAGGTAAGACTCAAGATATTGAGTTGATTAACCTAGTTGCAGAGTGTGGTTCTTATAGCGACACAGAAAATACTTATCTGAAATTGAAAGATGCTGATGCGGCCAATATTACTGGTGCACCAACGGTTTCAACAACAATGACTCTTGGTAACGCTTTTGAAGTGATGGCTGGGGTAGCAGCAGTTGATGCAATTACACCAACAAGCGCAAATGCAAGCACGGGCTTCTTTGTTGAAACTAACTACGCAGGTGCTGTTAACCCAACGGTAACCGCTGCTGAGAATGCATGGTGGAATTGGGCTGCAGACGCTATCCCAGCTGCATTTGAACAGTAATAACTGTTGTTCTTATTAAAGGCCACTTTTAAGTGGCCTTTTTTACGCCTGTCACCTTTTAAATTGTGTAATAAATATGTCGTTTAACTGAAATTATTCAGCCATCTATTTGTCATGTAACCGAATTGTCATATAGGTAATATATCTTAGAGCTATCAATTAGAACCGCATGGCAAATAGTTTGCTTTGCACTTTTTAGGTAGACATGGGTAATGACTATGCTTAAGCGTAATCAAGAAATAACTTCAAACAGCTTCGCTGCCAAGAAACTGGCATTAGCACTAATCGCAACAGGTTCTATGCTATCAGTAGCGCCAGCTTTCGCAGCTAATGACCTAGATTCAGCTCTTAAGAAAGGCGAGCAACGTGCTGCTACTGCTACTTCTTCACAGCATAAAATTGATTCACTCGATGATAATATTCGTGATGTTGAAAGACAGTATCGCGTGGTTAATAAAGAAAATGACGGACTTGCAGTTTATATCGAGCAACTAGATAAGCAGCTATCAAATCAAAACCTCGAACTCAATAATATCGATGCAAGTATTCGCCAAGTAACCTTGATCGAACGTCAAATTACACCGCTTATGCTGCGTATGATTGAAAGCCTGGATTCATTTATTGCGGCAGATGTTCCTTTTCAAAAACAAGAACGCCTAGCCCGCATTGCTAGCTTGAAAGATTTAATGGGTCGCTCTGATGTTACGGTGGCCGAGAAATACCGTAAGGTCATGGATGCTTACCAAAAAGAAATGGACTATGGTCGTACGATTAAAACCTATCGTAGTACGATTGATTTAACCGGAACGGCTACTTCAGAAAAAGAGTTGCGCGAAGTTGATTTTTTACGTGTGGGTCGTTTAAGCCTCATGTTTCTCTCGCTAGACGGACAAAGCCTAGGTATTTGGGATCAGCAAGCTAAAAAATGGCAACCGCTTGAATCTGAATATAAAGCAAAATTAACAACGGCACTGCGTATTGCCCGTGAACAAGCGGCGCCAAGCTTAATAAAAATCCCCGTTGCTGCGCCAACAAAACTAAATATCAGCCAATCAAACTCCAATATTGCTCATGGAGATATTAAATAATGTCTATGTCTATTTCGAAGTATATCCCTCAATTCAATATCAGCCAAAAAGCCAAATCTATTGCTGTGAATTTATGTATTAGTGCAGCGCTAGTCTGCAGTGCACCGCTGAGCTTAGCAGCAGATAGCAGTAAAGATATGGATATCGATTCGCTTTTGAATCTGGTTAAGCAGGGTCAGTCTCGTGATAATCGCGAGTTCAATTCGCGTATGCAGCGTTTCAATGCCGATAAAAAACAACAGAGCTTGCTATTGAAGCAGGCAGAAGATCAGCGCTATGCACTTGAACAAGAAAGTGAGCAGAAAGAAGGCGAGTTTGCAGAGAACGAAACAGCGATCACTGCAGAGCAAGAACGCTTAACCAATCGCTTAGGTAGTTTGAAAGAATTATTTGGTGTTCTGCAGCAAGTTGCAGGAGATAGTCGAGGTATTTTTGAAGGTTCTTTAATTACGTCAGAACTGAATGAAAATTCAATGGTTGAAGATCGTCAAGTATTTCTTGATGACTTAATTAAAACAGCAGGTTCAAGCTCAACACTTCCTTCTATTGAAGAGTTAGAACAACTTTGGTTTGAGATGCAACGTGAGATGACTTTATCTGGCAAAGTATCAAGCTATCAAGCAGACGTTGTATTACCAACAGGGGATACGGTCAAAAAACAAGTTGTACGTTTAGGAAGTTTTAACGCTATTGCGGATGGCAACTACTTGACCTTTGATTTAGAAAGTCAAAAATTGGTTGAATTAGCAGAACAGCCAGGCAGTCGTTATAACGGCCCAGCCGCTGATTTAGAAACGGCTCAGGTGATTGATGGTCAAAGCAATTTTACGGGTTTTTGGATCGATCCTTCTAGAGGCCAATTATTAAAAATTATGGGCCAATCAGCTGGTCTGGCAGAGCGCATAGATCAAGGTGGAGTTGTAGGGTACATCATCCTATCGCTAGCGATTATTGGTGTGTTATTAGCGATCTGGAGAATGATTAAATTAACAGCAGAAACCGCACGCATGAAGAAGCAGATGAACAGTGAAAGTATTAATGAAGACAATTCACTGGGCCGTATTATGAAAGTCTATCAGCAAAACGGTGATGTCGATGTTGAAACATTAGAATTGCATTTAAGTGAAGCTATTTCATCGGAAGTACCTAGCTTAACTCGCGGTATTAATTGGATCAAAATCATCTCAGTCGTCGCGCCCTTGCTTGGTTTACTTGGCACAGTAACTGGCATGATCGATGTTTTTGAAACCATGTCTTTGTTCGGTACTGGTGATCCTAAATTAATGGCAGGGGGTATTTCTCAAGCTTTGATTACAACAGTGCTTGGTTTGGTTGCTGCGATTCCTTGTGTGTTCTTACATACCATGACCAATAACCGTAGCCGTGCATTGATCACTATTTTAGAAGAAAGAGCTACGGGCATCCTTGCTCGAAAATCAGAACAGTTATCTTTAGCTAAGGCTTAATTGATATGTTTACTGCAATGGATCAGGTGTATTTGTTTATGGAGCGAGGGGGCGATGTGTTGTACGCCCTCTTAATCGTCATCTTTTTATTATGGTTGTTTATTTTAGAACGAATTGTGTTTTTCTCTTTCACTTACCGTCCCCAGCTTGCAGAAGCGGTGGGCGAGTGGGAAGGGCGAAAAGAGCGTACTTCTTGGCATGCGCATCAGATTAGAGATGATCTAGCCAGCCAGGTAAGAATGGCGCTAGAAAATAATATGACGATGATAAAAATGCTGGTTGGCTTGTGCCCGCTGTTTGGTTTATTAGGCACTGTGACGGGAATGATTGAAGTATTTGATGTGATGGCATTTTTAGGTAACGGTAGCCCAAAAGCGATGGCATCGGGTATTTCGAAAGCGACTATTCCTACGATGGCAGGAATGGTTGGTGCGATTACAGGTGTATTTGCCTTATCGCTTTTACAGCGTTATATCCAGCGTCAAAAAGCACAGCTAGAAGATAAAATGACCTTTGATCATTAGAGCAAAGGTCATTTATTAAAAATTAAGATTTAAAGAAACTAATTGAGGATAAGAGTATGAGACGTGGATTCTCAAACTTAGCAGCACAAACAGAAGAAGATGGCATCGATATTACACCGATGTTAGACGTGGTTTTTATCATGCTTATTTTCTTTATTGTTACCGCATCGTTTGTCAAAGAGTCGGGTATTGAGGTTAATCGCCCAGATGCTAGTACTTCTAGTGCAAAGCCAAAAGCGAGTATCTTAATTGCGATTAATGATCTTGGCGAAATCTGGATTAATAAACGTAAAATTGATGAAGGCCAAGTACGCGCAAATATTGAACGTCTACATGCAGAAAATCCTCAAGGTACTGTGGTCGTACAAGCAGACGAAGAAGCTAAAACAAAAGTTTTAGTGGCAGTAATGGATGCAGCTCGTGAGGCTGGAGTTAATGACGTTTCACTGGCTACAGAGAAAAAATAACATGCTATTACAAGGATCAAGCTCGTTTCGTTATTTGGCATTAAGCCGTTGGCTAATAGCGCTACTGATAGCGACGTTGGCGACCTTTGCTGTGTTTTGGATGATGCAAGGATTGATTTCTTCTGGCAACTCGGTCGTCAATCAACAAAGCTTTGGCCGTTTAACATCGTTTGTTGATGTTTCTCAAGACGATGATGTGCAAACAAAAGCGCGGGCGGTTGTTAAGCCGCCTGTGGCTCAAGAAGAGCCTGAAATTCCTCAGATGGCAAAGGCAAGTGCTCAAGACAGCAGTGCTAATACGTTTGATATAGCTGGGCTGAATATGTCAGCAGACCTATCAATCGATGCCGGACTTAACGGCGCTGCAACCAGTGATGGTGATTATCTGCCGATTGTGAAAGTTGCACCGCAATACCCAAGAAGAGCGTTGAAAAAAGGTATTGAAGGCTATGTGACTTTGGAATTTACAGTAACGACGTTAGGAACTGTGATTGATCCTGTTGTAATTGAAGCGAAGCCGAAAAATATATTTGATCGAGCCGCGATTAATGCTGCAAAGAAATTCAAATATAAACCTAAGGTTGTCGATGGCAAGGCTCAGCAAGTGACGGGTGTTCGTAATATTATTCGTTTTGAAATGGATAAAGGTAAGAAGAAATGATTATCATAAAAAAATTATTTGATAAAAATAGTAAGGCATATTTTCCTGTGTTCGGACAATTAACAGTTACAGGGATTGTTATTGGCTGCTTATCTTACACTCCCTTAGCTTTATCTAAGCAGGAGGCCGCTAATGAGGCTTCCGCTGAATCTGTAAGTGAATCAGCTCCAGTAAAGAAAAAACGTACCCGTAGAGCTCAAACTATGAGCACTAAAATCTATAATAAATTAGATAAAGTACGTGAGTACGTTGACGAAAAAAATTATCAAGATGCTGAATCATTACTTATCAGTCTTGGCAAAACAAAACGCAACTCATACGAAAAAGCAATGACCTGGAATATGGAGGCTTATCTTCACTATAATAAGGAAGAATATAAAAAAGCCGCTGATTCCTACGAGAAAGTTATCGCCCAAGATAATATTCCACAGAGCTTAGAGCAAACAACGTTATACAGTTTGGCTAAGTTGCACCTTATTCAGCAAGACTATACACAATCTCTAACAGCAATGAATCGCTGGTTTAAAGTCGTTAAAAAACCGAGTGCAGAATCTCATATTTTACGGGCTCAAATGTATTACCAGTTAGAGCAATATTCGAATGCACTGCCCGATGTTAAGGCGGCATTCGCACTAACCAAGGCTGCGGGTAAAAAACCCCGTGAAAACTGGTTATTAATTGAAAGAGCTGTGTATTTTCAAAATAAAGATTATGTTTCGATGGAACGCTGTTTAAAAGACTTAATCGCGCTATATCCTAACTCCTCTTCGATTGGCCAGTATTGGGTGCAGCTAGGGGCGGTTTATAATGAATTAGATAATCTAGATGCTGAGTTAGCGACATTAGAAACCGCTTATGACTTGAAGCTACTGGTAAAAGAAAATCAGTTAATCAGTTTAGCGCAAGCTATGTTGGGTAAAGAAATACCGTTTAAAGCGGCACAAATTTTAACTCAAGGTATGGACGATAAGGTGATTAAGGAAAGTGCCAAAAATCTTTCATTATTAGCCGATGCTTTTATGCTGGCGAAAGAATATAACCAAGCGATTATCACATTAGAAAAAACGGCTAAGTTATCCAATTCGGCCAAAGATTATTACCGTTTGGCTCAAATACATACAGAGAGGCAAGAGTGGCAGCAAGCTTTAGAAAATATAAACCGTGCACTCGTTAGCCAAAACAAGGTGAAGCGTGACAGTGAAAATAAAAAGTCATCATTAGCCTATGTTGAAGAGTCGGATTTGAGAATTTTAAAAGGCCTGATTTTATTTAACTTAAATGATTTGTTATTGGCAAAAGCAGAATTTGAACTAGCGTCTCAATTTAAGCGCAGTGAAAAAATGGCAGGCCAATGGCTGCGTTATATCGACTCTGAGCAAAAAAGAATGGATTATCTTGCGATTTTGGAATGAAAAATGGCAGTATTGATTGAAAGTTATCGACTAATAACAAATCATTACATTTAGGGCTTGTCAGGACTCAAGGAAATCGGTAAAAGTTAGGTTAGTGAAATCTTCTAATGATAAATACATAGATATTTACTGGAAAGATTTCACAATATTATAATAAATATGACCTAACAGGTTCAAAACATGACGATTAAAACAGATTTAACCCGCCGCTCTTTTATTAAAACAGCAGCGGCAGGGGCAAGTGCGGTTGCCGTTCCTATGGCACTAACAGGTTGTGGTGGCGATGACGATAATGACTCTCTCTCTTTAGCCGACTCTAAGCTAGTGATTGCTTTTGGGCACGGTGTTGCTTCAGGTGACCCACTTGCCGATAAAGTGATTATCTGGACTCGGGTAACTCATACAGAAAACACGGCCCAAACCATTCCCGTTGAATGGAAGATTGCGACTGATGCAGCGATGACAGATATTGTCTCTTCTGGAATTGTTGCAACCAATGCTGATGTTGATTACACCGTTAAGGTTGATGCCGATAGGTTGTTAGCCAATACGACTTATTATTACCAGTTCACTGGTCCATTGAGTATTAAATCAATTGTTGGTACAACCAAAACATTGCCGGTAGGTTATGTAGAAAGTGTGAAGTTAGCGGTTTGTTCTTGTGCTAACTATCCTGCGGGATATTTCAATGCCTATGACGCGTTAGGCAAATCCGATGCTGATGTTGTTGTGCATCTTGGTGACTACATTTACGAATACGCTGTTGGTGAATATGGCACGACGGCTAATACCATCGATCAGGGTCGTAATCATAGCCCAGAGAAAGAAGTGTGGACCCTAGCCGACTATCGATTACGTTATAGCCAGTACCGTCAAGATACTTTGTTACAAGGCGCTCATCAGGCTAAGCCGTTTATTTGTGTTTGGGATGACCATGAATTAGCTAACGATTCTTTCAAAGAGGGTGCTGCTAATCATACTGAAGGTGATGAAGGTGCATTTACTGATCGCCGCGCCGCCGCTTTTCAGGCATATCATGAGTGGCTGCCAATTCGCACTGGCTCTGATAAAGAAATAATCTACCGAAACTTTAAGTTCGGTGAGTTGATTTCAATGAATATGATGGATACCCGCCATATTGCTCGTGATGCTTCATTAACGACCGATCAATTATTAGCCGCGGGTAATGGTGCAGCAGCATTAATTGCTGATCCTAGTCGCCGCCTAATTGGTGATGAACAATTGGACTGGTTGATTCAAGGGTGGTCTAACTCAACGACAACTTGGGAAGTATTAGGCCAGCAAGTATTAATGGGGCGTATTTTTGTTCCTGTGGAGTTGCTCGTTCATCTAGGTACCTTGATTGCTAAGCTTGAAGCTGGTCTAGATGCGTCCGCCGAGCAAGCAGCTGTTATGACTGCGATTACTGAACTGTATACGTTGAGATTGCGTCTAGACGCTGGAGATCAAACAGTCACAACTGAAGAAGAAGCTCGTTTAACAACGACCGCTCCTTATAATTTAGATTCGTGGGATGGCTATTTTATTGAGCGCGAACAAATTCTAGGTCGTGCTAACTTAATGGGTAAAAATGTCATCAGCCTAGCCGGTGATACTCACAATGCTTGGGCCAGTGATTTACGCTTTGTAGCGGTTGCAGCAACCGGTGAATTAAGTGAGCGAACGGTTGGGGCTGAATTTGCCACTTCGTCGATCAGCTCTCCGGGCTTTGATGAGTATTTGTCTTTAAGCCCTGCTGAAAAAGGTGGCTTTGAAGGTGCAATTACTGCTTTAGTAGATGACCTACAATATTTCGATTCTAGCCAGCGTGGTTATATGGAAGTTGTCTTTACGCCAACGTCTGCAACGGCTGAATGGAAATTTGTGAGTACAATTCAGGCGAAAGATTATGACGTAATATCCAGTGCTAAGCAGCGCTTCCGTCCGGGTAAAACTTTAGAGACTATTCCTCTGCCAATTAGTTAATTGAATTTGTTTTAATTACTAATGATGAAAAGCCTCGATGATTTAATCATCGGGGCTTTTTTATGCCCGTTATAAATGCGAGAGAGGACGATAAATGATAAATTAGTCCTTTCTGTTTTAAATTCGGCGCACGAATGTTCAAACTCTACCATTCCAACGATCTTGACGTATTAAAAGAGCTATTAGTTCACCAAATGAAGCAGGGTGATTCTGATCCCTTTATTGCTGAACAAATATTAGTGCAAAGCCAAGGTATGGCGCACTGGTTAAAGCTACAGATTGCAGAGTCTTTAGGAATTGCCGCTAATATCGAGTTTCCACTGCCCTCCAGTTTTGTATGGAAAGTATACAATTCAGTTAAGCCTGACCTACCCGAGCGTTCGCATTTTGAAAAAGAGTCGATGACGTGGAAGTTGACGCGCCTATTGCCGACACTCATCAATGAAGAAGAGAATGACGAACTAGAAAAAGAGTTGTTTGCCCCGATTGCTCATTACCTGAAGACAGAAAGCGGTGAAATAAGTCAGCAAAAAGTTTTTGCACTAGCAGAAAAAATAGCCGATACCTTTGATCAATATTTAGTCTATCGTCCAGATTGGTTATTAGAGTGGGAGGCGGGTATTGATGAAATTAAAGACGGTGACATTAGCAATCAACCTTGGCAGCCAGAATTGTGGCGCCGACTGGTCGCCGATAGCGACAGCCTTGGCCATAGTTTGTTTCACCGTGCGCGCCTAACCGACCAGCTGGTGGATATTGTTCGAGAAGGGAAAGACGGATTAAAAGACTTATTGCCAACCAGTTCCCCTGAGCAGCCCTCACGAATCTTTGTCTTTGGTATCGCTGCGCTACCAGGTACTTATTGGCAAGTGCTTAATGCCATTAGTGAGCATGTTGATGTACATTTCTTTTTATTAAACCCTTGTAAGAATTATTGGGGCGATATCATTAATGAAAAGACTCGCGCTAAGCTGTTGCAAAAAGATGCAAGTTTGGCCAACTACTTTACTGTAGGCAATCCGTTACTAGCCTCTTGGGGGAAGCTAGGCCGTGATTTTGTAACGCTTACTCATGAAGCCGCGAATGAGGCTGGCAGAGAAAGTTATTTTCAAGATGTTGAAGCGTTTGTTGATAGCCGCGATGTCAACGATAGAAACCTATTACAGAATATCCAAAACGATTTTTTAGAGCTTAATAACCGCAGTACAGCGGCATTCGGTATTGGGGCATTAAAAGATAGTAAAGCCAAATTAGCCATTGATAAAGATGATCAGAGTATTCAACTTGTTAGTGCGCACTCGCCCTTGCGTGAAGTGCAAACATTATTCGATCAAATGCTAAGTTGGTTTGATCAAGATGCGAGTGGTAAATTAAAGCCCCGTGATATTTTAGTCATGGTACCCGATATCGATATTTACGCGCCTTATATCGAAGCTGTTTTTGGCTCTGCGGCCAATGAACTAAGAATCCCTTGGGCCATTGCCGACCAAGCTTTAAATAAAGAAAATTTAATCATCGATTCGTTTCTGCGTTTATTACAGCTACCCAGTAGCCGTTTAACGATTACAGATGTGCTCGAGTTTTTAGAAGTGCCTGCCATCGGGCAGAAATTCGAAATAGAACTACAAGATCTTGATCAAATTAAGAACTGGCTGACCAAGGCGAATATCCGCTGGGGTTTGGACGAATCACATCGTAGTGATTTAGGTTTGCCCAGCTGGGATGATAATAGTTGGTTTAAAGGTTTGCAGCAGTTAATACTCGGCTTAGTGATGCCAGACAATGCTCATGCATTAGATCAGCATTGGCCTGTGCCCGCAGTAATGGGAAGTCAGGGAGAATTGTTAGGAAAATTCATCGCCTTTGTCGATCAATTAGGCCACTGGTATGACGTCTTGAGTGAGCAGAGAGGTAATGAGAAGAAGAACAGCTCTGAGCCGTTAAATAGTTTATTAAAGAAAGAAGCTTGGCAAGAATTGTTATTGAACTTGATCTCTGATTTTTATCCGCAACAAGCACAAGATGAAAATAACTTAAGTGATCAGGTTGTTTTACAAAAAGTGCGTGACCAAATCCTACGTTGGCAGCAAGAGCTAGAGTTGGCTGCTTTCGACCAAGGTATTAGCCACGGTGTGGTACTGCAATATTTAACCAGTTGCTTAACTAAGCAAGTGGGTTGGCAACGCTTTCTTGCCGGCCCAGTGAATTTTTGTACTCTAATGCCGATGCGCAGTATTCCCTTTAAAATCGTTTGTATGTTGGGAATGAATGACGAAGATTATCCGCGCCGCGTGCCTCCGCAAGGGTTTGATTTAATGGCACAGGGGCAATACCGTCGCGGAGATCGTTCGCGCCGTGAAGATGACCGTTATTTATTTTTAGAAGCTGTGATTGCCGCACAAGAAAAACTGTATATCAGCTACCGCGGTCGTGATAGTCGAGAGAATAATGAATTGCAACCTTGTGTCTTGGTGAGCGAACTTATCGACTACATTGCTAATGGTTATGTTATCTCGGGTGATCAGAAATTACCGCATAAAGAGAGTGAGAAAAGCCTAAGAAAGCATTTAATATCCGAACAGTTATTACAGCCTTTTAATGCTGAATATTTTTCTGCTACTGATACGCAGCAAGAAGGCCAGCAGCTGAAAAGCTATCAGCACTTATGGCAGCAGGTTGCTTCTGTAAGTAATGATTTGGCCAGCAATGAGAAACAGCCCTTTATAAATCAAGCCTTGAGTGATGATAGAGATAATAATATTCGCCTCTATCCTGAACTGGATGACCTTAAGCAATGCTTGATTAATCCTGCTAAGTTTTTTATGCAAAGGCGACTAAACGTTAATCTCACTCAATACTGGGATGAAACAGAAATTGACGAGCCATTTTCTCTGGATAACTTACAGTCGTATTTATTGAATGAAGCCATTTTAACAACCCAGCTAGAAGGACGTTCTGAACTATTTAAACAGCAGCAAAAATCCTTAGGGAATTTGCCTGCGGCGGGTTTCGCTGAATATGTTTTATCGCAAAGTGAAAATAAAATTGCGCCTTTGATCGAAGAGCTACAGAGCCACTTACCCAATTTAGATAAAATGCCACCACAGAGTGATGGTTTTACTATCGGCGATTATCAATTAAATGGGCAGCTAGAGCATTTAACGAAAAGTGATGGACGACAGCAGGTTTTTCATTTTCGCAGCGGAGGCTTTAAAGCAAAACAGATTGTTAATCTCTGGTTAGAGCACTTATTTGCCTGTGCCATAAGAGAACGAATGGGGAACAGTATCGGCCTAGGTATCGATAAAGAGGGCGCTGTAGAAAAGTGTGAGTTCGTACCATTAGAAAAAAGTGCAGCACAACAGTATTTATTAGAACTGATTGAGTTTATGAATATTTGTTATACCCAGCCACAACCTTTTTTCTTATCGCTTGCCTTTTCTTATTTAACCGCAGAAACAGAAAAGAAAGAAGGTATCTTGAATCAAGCATCTGACAGTGAATTCAGCCAGTTGAATGATGAATTTGTGCAGCGCTGCTTTTCTCAGATAATAGAAGAAGATGAATTTCAGTTTTTAACAGAGCAAACGGCTCTCTGGCAAAGTTTGCTGCAACCCTTATTGGATCATATGGTGACAGACCGCGATGACGAGGCTGATGACGAATCTGCTAAAATAAGGGGTGGAAAATGAAAATATTAGAGCTAGAAAGCTTCCCTCTTCTTGGTAAACGCTTGATTGAAGCCAGTGCAGGCACGGGAAAAACGTATACTATCGCGAATTTGTATTTGCGTTTGTTATTAGCCGACTTTCAATTTGAGCAGCAACTTGGTCAGCAGTCTGAGAAAGGATCAAACCTTTGTCTGCAGCCTGTTGATCGTATTTTAGTGGTAACCTTCACTCGTGCTGCGACAGAAGAATTGCGAGGGCGTATTCGTGATCGCATTAGAGAGCTGTATGAGGATGTATTACGCTTAGAGCAAGAAAACGAAAATCAAATTGATGCTGAATTTAAAGCACTTATTCTTCGCACTCAAGATAACTTTTATAGTGATGACCCTTATGATCAGGAGCAGCCTAAAAAACTTAAGTTAACCGATTGGTTGCAAGCAAACCTGACACAAATGGATGAGTCATCGGTATTTACCATTCATGGTTTTTGCCAACGAATTCTGAAACAGTTTGCCTTCGATAGTGGTGTCGGCTTTGAGTCAGAAATGATTTTAGATGCTCAAGATTACCTAAAACGCGCGGCGCAAGATTATTGGCGTGAACTTGCTTATCCGATGGAGCAAGAGCAGTTAAGTGCCTTAATGGCTCAGATCTCTAGCCCAGAAGATGTTTTTTGGAAAGTTCGAGGTTGGCTACAGCAAGATGATATTGAGTTGTTACCTAAAGCGAAATCAGATGTTGATTTCTCCACTGCTTGGCAGAAAGCTAAAACAAGTTATGACAACGCGGTCAAAGTCTGGCAAGACTTAACGACACAAGATCTAAATGATTTAATTGAAAGTTCGGGTGTCGATAAACGAAGTTTCTCTAAATCTACTCGACCAAAACGCATTGCTGCGGCTAAAGCTTTCTTCACAAATGGCACTTTTTTTAATGGCAAGATCCCTAAAGATGTTTTGGAACTGGGGCAAGAAAATCTCTTTATAAAAACCAAGAAGGGTGCGGCCCCAGAGCACCATGGTTTTGTTTTAATCGATCAGCTAGCGGATGACTGTGAGCAAATGTCAGCAGTTCTTCCTCATCATATGCTGGCACAAGTGAAAGCAAAGTTCTGGGCTTCGATGGAACAAGCAAATTTAATGAATCCTGATGATTTGTTACGTTTACTCGCCAATGCATTACGTGGCTCTCATGGTGAGGCATTAGCGGAACATATTCGTCGTCAGTATCCTTTTGCCATGATTGATGAGTTCCAAGATACCGATTCTCTGCAGTATGAAATCTTTAATCAGGTATACAGTGATGAAGAGAACTCGGGCCTGTATATGATTGGTGATCCTAAACAGGCAATTTACAGTTTTCGGGGAGCGGATATATTTACCTATTTACAAGCGGGTAAATTATTAGATGAAGATAGCCGCTTTACCCTTAATACTAACTGGCGCAGCCACAGTGACTTAGTGGCGGGGACTAATGAATTATTCTCTCGTCATCCTGAACCTTTTGTTTTACCGGGTAAAATTGAGTTTCAAACGGTATTAGCGGCAGGTAAATCGGACAAAGGCTATTTCCATTATCGTGGTGAAGAGAAATGCCCACCACTGAATTTTTTATTAAACTCAGAAGGCACTAATCGTGATAGTGGCCGCTATAACGCTGCTGAAATGTGCGCCAAGAGTATTCAGAAAGTATTGTTGAAAGGCTGTTTGCAGGATAAAGATGAGCCTCTATCTTCTGAAGGCAAACCTGTTGGCGCTGGAGATATTGCTGTATTAGTACACAATCGTAAACAGGCGAAGTTAGTAAAAGATAATTTAAAGAAACTAAATATTAACAGTGTCTTTTTATCTAGAGATAGCGTTTTAAACTCTATCGAAGCCCGTGATCTATTACGTTGGTTAACCGCTATTGCAGAGCCGCAGAATGAGCGGTTACTGCGAAATGCCCTTGCCTGTGAAAGCTTAAATTATGATGCCCAATACCTCGCATCGTTATTGGATGATGAAGTCCGTTGGGAAGCGGAGCTTGCTCAGTTATATCTATTACGTGATCGTTTCAATCAACGGGGTGTGATGGCCTTCTTGATGGCTTGGTTAGAGATGAAGCCTTGTATAGAAGGGCAGTACTCTCAAACTGAAAAACAACAAGCAGAGCCTTTTGCAATTCGCTTACGCAAACAAGCCGATGGTGAGCGTAAATTAACTAACTTCTTACACTTAGGAGAAGTTCTGCAGCAAGCGAGTCGTGAGCTAGGCATCCAATCAGGTTTTTATAATACCGATGGCAAAGGGTTGTTAACCTTATTGCGTTGGTATTCAGAGCGCTGTCAAAATGCCTTGCTGAATAAATCAGAAGAACAGCAAATTCGTTTAGAAAGTGATGCCAATCTCGTTCAGATTGTCACGATTCATAAAAGTAAAGGTTTGCAATACCCTGTTGTATTTTTACCTTTCTGCTGGGATGAGGATAACAATTCAGTACGATTTGATGCGCTTTATCATACCGAGAAATCAGCGCCAGCAAAGACTGAAGAATCATCAGGGAAGGGCGATAATACTCGTTCGTTATTAACCATTAATATCAAGCCAGACAGTGATGCGAAGAAAAAGCATGTGGCTGAAGTTCGAGCTGAAGCAATGCGCTTATTGTATGTTGCATTAACCCGAGCGGAACAGGCGTGTTTTATTCAGCTAGAAAATATTGTTAAACATTTAAAAGCAGGCCCGAAAGGCTTGTTATTAAACTCTGCCATTGGCTATTTGTTAGAGCAAGAGTCAGTCAGTATCGATGCCTTAAAAGAACGATTCAATGAAATCGTTGATGATGGAAAGTTATCGTTAAATTATTATTCTGATTGGTTAGAAGCGGTCGACAAAATACCTTCGTTACCTCAAACCATAAACGAAGATGTCGCTCAACTAGAAGCCGCTCAGTTTCGAGGTAAGGTTTGGGATAATTGGCGTTTAACCAGTTATAGCCAGTTAGCCAAAATTGATAGTGATTATGCTCATTCAGATCTTGCGCTTGATTCTTCTAGTCACTTTGATAGCGAAGCTGAGTTATTAGTAAGTGCTGTTGATGATGTTGTGGTTAATACTGAACATGATATTGCAGATCAGGGCGAAAACGAAGATAAAATCCTAACTGTTTTTGATTTCCCTAAAGGTGCAACCCCTGGTACCTGTTTACACGGCATACTGGAAAACTGGGACTTTACTGATGAAGATCAGCTCACAGAACAAATCGAGCAGCAGCTAAAGTTTTATGGCATCGATGAAGAATTTAACCCGTTATTAAACGAGTGGATGCAGCAGGTTGTTGCTCAACCATTGCTAAATGCTGGCTGCTGTCTCGCAGATGTAAGTGAAAAAAATCGCTTAGTTGAAATGGAATTTTATTTGCCGATGACTGAGATACGAGCAGCGGGTGTTATGCCACTGCTTAATGGTCGACGATTAGCGTTTGAACCTATGCGAGGCCAGTTAAAAGGTTTTATCGATTTAATTTTCCGCCATGACGGTCGTTATTATGTGGCCGATTATAAATCGAATTATTTAGGTGATCAGATTAGTGACTATCAACCTGAGTCGCTGGTTGAGGCGATGGAACATCACCAATACGATTTACAGTATTGGATTTATACAATTGCAGTTGACCAGTACTTGAGTCGTCGTATTCCTAATTATGACTATGAGACCCACTTTGGTGGTGTTTATTATTTATTCCTGCGAGGGATGAATGGTAAAGCTGATGGTGAGGGGGTATTTTTTACTCGCCCAGAAAAATCTCAATTAGCCAAGTGGCGTCACTGGTTATTAGGAACAGACTTGAATGAGAAACCGCCCTTGCAAGATGAAGATGAAAGCCAACAGATGGGATTGTTCTAATGTTTGAGAATTTGAAAAGCTTAAAGATTTGGCTGCAATCTGCATTTGAGCAGGATGGGCTTAAAGCCATCGATATAGAACTGGCGAGTAGTTTATGCTGGAATGAGGTAAGTCTCTCTTTTTCTAATAAAAAGCAGCTCGATGAAACCGCTGTTAAACTTTATGCCTATTTAATTATCAAACTCAGCCAAGCATTGAGTCGGGGCGAAGTCTGTATTGATTATTCTCAGCTGTATGATATTCAGCAGAAGACAGGAGTTTCGCTAGGATCCCTGAATCGTTTTTTAGAAAATTTCATTACTGTTCATTCAGAAGATGAAAATCTATCGGGGCTAGCTAAGAAAAACCCTTATGATCTTGTTATTAATTACCCTTTGTCTTCTATGCAGGGTCGTTTGTATTTCTCGCGCTATTGGTTTTACCAGCAGCAAGTCTATTTCTGTATAAGCTCTCGTTTACAAGAGTGTTCTTCTGAGAATGGGGAAATAGTTGATGGTCTAAATAGCGGTCTAAGCAGTGGTCTAAGCAGTACGCTTCAGCAGTTGTTTCCACCGAGTCAGCAAGCTACAAACACGCAGCCAGATTGGCAAATGTTAGCAGCTGCCAATGCCTGTTTGAATCGCTTTAGTGTTATCACTGGTGGTCCAGGAACAGGTAAAACCACGACAGTAACAAAATTATTAGCGGCATTGATCAGTCAGCAGCCGAATCTGCGTATTGCCTTAGCGGCACCGACGGGCAAAGCAGCAGCGCGTTTAGTTGAATCTATTTTAGCGGCAAAGTCGCAGCTGGCAAAGACGTTTCCGCTGGCTGAGAAAATCCCTGTCACCAGCTTCACTTTGCATCGGCTATTGGGTTGGCGTCCGAATGGTTTTAGTTATAATCATAAAAAAACCTTACCTTATGATTTAGTGATTGTTGATGAAGCCTCCATGGTCGATTTGCCAATGATGGCTCAGTTAATGGAAGCGCTAGGTGACAATACGCGGTTAATTTTATTAGGTGATAAAGATCAATTAGCTTCAGTAGAAGCGGGCAGTGTTTTAGGGGATTTGTGTGATAGCGGGGTTTCGATAAATGATTACCCTGCTCACGGTATTCAAAATGTTAGAGCGACGCAGTTAGAGCAGTTGTGTGGTTATCAGACAGGTCAGTTAGATTCATTTGTAGAGATAAATGCGCCGTTGATGGCAAATAGCTTAACTCAGCTTCGAGTGAGCCATCGTTTTACCAGTGATTCTGGTATTGGTAAATTAGCTACGGCGGTGAATGTTGGGCGTTCAGATTGGGTGAGCCAAAGTTTTCAGCAGTATGATGATATTAATTTGTATACCTGTTTGGCTGCGCCTTTTAGTAAGGAACGCTCTGAAATTATTATTGCAGCAGAACAAGCTTGGCAGCAACAAGTTGTAAATGGCTATAGCCATTACCTTAATGCGATTGAGCAGGGAAAGTCTGCTTTTGAAATTTTGCAGCTATTTAATAAATTTCAATTATTGTGTGCATTGCGTCAGGGCAGTAGTGGTTTGCATGCTTTGAATGAGCGAGTAGAAACGTTGTTGCAGGCGCGGGGTTTATTAAAGATTGATAATAGTGCAATCGCGGCAGGGCAAAACCGTTGGTATGTTGGTCGCCCTGTGATGATCAGTCGTAATGACTATGAGTTGAATTTATTTAATGGCGATATTGGTATCGCGATGATGGTTGACGGTGCTGATACTGGAGGGAAGAGTAGCGAGCAAGAATTAAAGGTTTGTTTTATTGATAGTGCTTCAGATTCCACCTCTGGTAGTAAAATACGTCAGTTATTACCGACGCGTTTACCCGAACATGAAACGGCCTTTGCAATGACAGTACATAAAAGCCAGGGTTCTGAGTTTGATGATGTGGCATTAGTTTTACCTGATACGAGTAATGCGGTTATTTCACGAGAGTTAATTTATACCGCGATTACTCGGGGTAAGAAGACATTTTCGTTGTATGCCAATAAAGAAGTTTTAGAGCAGGGGGTTAACTCTAGAATAGAACGTGCTAGTGGCTTGCGGGATTTGTTGTTTTCTTGATTTTTCTCCGTGATCTCTGTGCCTCTGTGGTGAATAGGTTTTTCTTTAGCTGTAAATAAAAGCCAACGCTAAAAGATTAAAATATCTACCACAGAGGACACAGAGCGCTGCGCTGCACAGAGAAAAGCAACGCAAAGCAAAGTGGAAAGCAGAGATTTTTAAACGTTTGTTATGCCTGCTTAATCACTTCAAATTTAAGCTGAGCATCTTCCTCAAGACGCTCAATTAACCGATCGCCAAACAAAGTAGAAGTTGTCCAGAACCCGCCTTCTTTATCAGCCATTAAGTCTTTATCAAGAGCAAGACAAGCACCGACCTGTCCTAGCATCTGGCTAGTCGATCCATACCCAGGGTCACCTTGGCCCACTACCTTGCTGCGTATTTCTTTTCCTGACGGAGTTTTTCCAACAAATCGGATGTCGTAGTAGCCTTCAATCTGTTCTTTCGGACTAGGGCCTTCACCAGGTTTAGGTAGAACATGATTTTCTAATACCCAGCGAGTAGGCTTTAACGCAGCCCCAATAAAAAATGCACCTAGACCAGCTACGATTGCAGTAGCGGTTAAGCGCCCCTTGAACCCTTTTCCCACAAGCATAGCTTCGTCGTATTTGAAGTCATTCCCATACATATTGTCTATTAATGCATTAGAGCGAAGCACAACCCGAGTATTAATCGCAGCCATAATGAAAGGTGCTGTCCAGCCATTAAAGTTTTGATCAAAGGTTGGTTTTTTAGTATCGAACTGACGAGCAGTATTGCCGTGGTTTTCTGGGCAGATTAAATACGGATTAACTAGGTCTTTGCGTAGAGCAGGGTCTTTCATCACTTCCTCAGTGATATTCAGCATGCTGGCGATGGTGCCACCTGAAGCGCCGCCTTTGGCTGCTTTTACCCGCATGGAGATATTGCTGCAGTATTCACCTAAATTTTTATGCGCTTCTCGCTGAGTAAAATAAACCCCCATATCTGAAGGAATAGAGTCGAAACCACTGCAATGTACAATGCGTGCGCCACTGGCTTTGGCACTGCTTTCATATTTTTTCAGCATGCGATCAATCCACTGCACTTCACCCGTTAGATCACAATAATCGGTCCCTGTCTCGGCACAAACTTTGACTAAGGTTTCGCCATAGAGTGCATAGGGCCCGACTGTAGAAATAATCACTTTAGCTTGTTCGCACATAGCCTTAATCGCCGCTTCATCATGGGCATCAGCAATGATGGTTGTTAGCTGAGGCTGATTTATTGTGGCTGTCACCTCATCGAGCTTTGTTTGTGAGCGCCCAGCAATGGCCCAGTTTAATGTTTCTTGTTTGGGACCGTTGAAGGTATCGGTTAAATATTGCGCTAAAATTTGGCCAACAAAGCTGGTGGCGCCAAATACGATGACATCAAATTGTGTATTCATCACAGATACCCTTTCTGTAGACCCTGAGCCTAAGCTTAGAGATCATTAATGTTGCTATTAACGTTATTATTGTAAGTAGAGACAGGTTAACAAGGATTTCTCCATTAGGTAATGTCAGATACGGCCAAGCTGTCAGGACTGAGCTTGTCTTTTTTGATATGATCACGACTTTTACACAGTAGATTAACTTGAACCGAATATGCGTATTGTTTTAGCCCCGCTCGAGGGCGTGATGGATCATTCCGTGCGAGATTTATTAACCAACTTAGGTGGTTATGATCTCTGTGTTACTGAGTTTTTGCGAGTATCGAATCATCAACTACTGCCGCCACGAACTTTTTATCAACTAGCCCCTGAGTTAGAGAATAAGGGTTTAACACCTTGTGGTGTGCCGACTCGTATCCAGCTTTTAGGTTCTCAACCTGACACTTTAGCAGTGAATGCTCAGAGGGCGATTGAACTCGGCTCTCATGGGATTGATCTCAATCTTGGCTGCCCAGCGAAAACCGTGAATAAAAGCAAAGGCGGGGCGACTTTATTAAAAGAACCCGAACTGATCAGTGAAGCGGTGACTGCGATGCGCAGCGCGGTACCACTAGATAAAATACTCTCGGTTAAAATTCGCTTAGGTTGGGACGACCCGAATTGCGTGCATGAAATTGTTGATGCGATTGTGCAAGCTGGGGCTGATGAAATTACAATTCATGCCCGCACTAAGGAAGATGGCTATAAAGCGGAAACGATTAAGTGGCATTATATCGCCGCAGTTAAGCAGAAAATGCTGGAGCAAGGTAAGTCGTTTTCGATTATTGCTAATGGCGAAATTTGGAATAAAGAGGATGCGATAGCCTGCCGTAAAGTATCTGGCTGTGATGATATTATGATTGGCCGTGGTGCATTAGCGACCCCCAACCTTGCTGCGATGGTTGCTGGCATTAGTGAAAAAATGAGCTGGTTAGATGTAGTCGTAATGATTTTAGATTACCGTAAAGTTCAAGTAATCGGTTCAAAAGGACACCATTATTCTAGCCGAGTAAAGCAATGGCTAACTCAGATGCGCCAGAGTTACCCTGAGGCGAATGAATTATTTACTCCCATTCGCAAGATTAAACAAAGTGATGACATGCAGGTAGCGATTGAACGTTACCTCGATGCAAAGATTAATAATAAGTTGGCTCAATGGCAGCAGCTTTATAGCTAGCGGTTAGGCATAGGGTAACTGTTAGAGAAATTCGAAAATTTTAATATTAAGGTGAAGATAATGAAGTGGGAAGTTAGTGATTCTTTTTGTCATAGTTCGGTATCAACAAGTGGTAACGAAGCTGAATTAAAGCAGGCTGTATTAGGTGCAGCGGATTATGCTTTTAATTTATTGGAACAAAACATTGAAGATGACTCGATGTTTTGTTTATTCGATTGGAATTTTGATAAGAAAAAATTGTTGATTGCTGTTACTGATCCAAGTAAAAAGAAATTGGCCAAGCATACTGTTGAATTAACGCTAACGGGTTATGCCGATCACATTGCAGATAAAGAAGATCAGCAAGAGCAAATTCAGCTTTGGTTACACAACTATATTACCACCGCTGCGAACTTTTTACAGTTTTCACTAGTAGCCGCTATCATTGCTGATGGCGATGCAGGTAGCTCTGTTCTTTTGTAGTGAACGTGAAGCTCGCTAAGAAAATTAGTTAAGTTTAATGCCACGAACCCAGCTAGGGTACGTGGCACTAAAACAAGGTTATCTAAGTGATAAGGACCTATAGTTTTTCTAGATCAGCTTTACTAATTGTATTCAAATCAACCCAGCCCGATTTTTCATTGATCGCAGGAGCTTGCTGGCTATGGGAGAATAATAAGCGAGGATCTTTTTTATCGATCACGCTATTTTCGAATAGTTTTTGTATTTCTGCTAACTCAATCAATTTCACCTCTGCAGCAATGGCTTCATTGGTATCAAAGGTTAAACGATTAACTTCTATGTTATGCCAAAAATGACCAACTTTCTCTGCCATGTTTTTCTTCTTACTGACCAGGCGGCTGATAAGGCCTTGCTTATGATCTTCAAATTCTTCTAATGTAAGATCTGCAAGTTGCTGAGTAAAATCGTTAAAAAATAACTCAGTTTCATTCATGATCGCGCTGCTATCCGCCGTAGGAGATTGCACGATGAAAATTAATCCAGGTACCGAGTTTTGAGGAAAAGGCGATGCGGAAACAATGTAGCCTAGTTTTTTCTCTGTGCGTAACCATTGATAATAAGGCGCGCTAATAATTTGCGCTAATAATGCGTAATTAGCACGCGCTTTATCAGAGGTCATCTTTTCAAACTGTTGGCCTTGAATATAAAGACTGGCAGCACTATCAGGGTGTTGTTGCTCTATTGATAGTAGATACTGATTACTTTTATTTTCCCCGAAAGGGTCTGGCACCTTGCTGATCTTAGCAGGCGCTATGCGCTCACCACTTGGCTGATAAGCTTGCTTAAGAACTTCACTGATGGATTTAGCGGCTTCTGGCTCTAAGGTGCCATGAACATAGCTATCTACATAAAGAGACTGCTTTAAGCGAGAATTAAAGGCTAATACGTCCTCAAGTGTAACCGTATCTAATGCGGCAATTAATTCTTGCTGGCTAAAGCTGGGGTTACGCAACCAACGGCGTAGTTCGCTGATCGTACGCTCATAAGGTTTGGCTTTTAATTGGTTTTCTAGACGGCGTTTAAGCTGCGCCTTATAGCGATTGAATTCTTCTTCACTAACATTCTCTGCGGTTAGCGATGCCATGGTCTCAACAATTTTTTCTAATAAAACATGCAATTTGTCATGATAACCCGACATCGAAAGTTCTAAACCACGGCCGCTAGCGTGGAGCTGATAATTTAAGCCCGCGACATAAGCAGGGTACGTGTAGCTACTTATAAGTTCGTTAACGCTGTGGCTGAAAAGCTGGGCGATAATTCGGTCTTTAGCGTTGTCAGCCACATCTTGATTGTGCAGATTAATAAATACTTTAGCTTTTGGTAAACGGAATTCTTGCTCGGGGTAGTACCATAAGCGCAAACCTTGCTGATCGATTAAGGTCTCTGGTACTGCCTGTGCTTTTGCATCGGTTAACGAAAATGAATCAGGAATAAAAGGGTTTTCTGCAGGTAAGAAAAGCTGGGCTTGATATTCAGCCCTTAGTATAGCTTCTTTAGTTGCTGTCTCCGTTTTGATTACAGCAGGGCGCAGCATCATATTGGTATCGTACCAAATATCTTGAGTATTGGTTTCTACTTCCGGGGCGATTAATACTCGCACTAGATTGTTTGCAGTTAATTGATCTAGGTAAGGTCTCAATATCTTAGAGTTAGGGGTTTGCCATTGATAATCACCATAAATAACTTGGCTAGGTTCAAGGTGGCGTAAATTGTTTGCTAAGCGTACTGCATAATGACCCGCTTTCGATTTTTCTTGGTTGGCAAAGGCGAGTTCAGCAAGTTGATGTTGTTCGTTATATATGCGCTGAATAAACTGTGGATCTTGCAAGCCTGATTTTACTAATTCTATATAAGCGAAAACTGCAGCAGTAATTTCGTCAATGCGATATAAACCGATCATAGTCAGCTGTACATTAACCGATAACGTCGATTCCCAAGGAGTGCTCACGCCTTGGCCTGCACTTAACCCTTCAGCCCAGCCACGTTTTTTAAACAGCGCTAATAAACTGCCTTCGCCTTCGTGACCTAATAAATGATTAATAATTTGCAACGGCTTATATTGATACTGGCTTAAACTTTCTGGCATCGGAAAAGTTAATTTAAGCTGGCGTAATTCTTTGATGGGTTCAATTTGTAAATCTAATGGCAATTGGTTCTGTTGATATAAGCTTGGGCGCGTCGTTTCGGCTACGGGTTTGCCTACTGGGATTGCACTGAATCTGTCTTTAGTCCATTGCTCTAACGTATCTAAATCATAATTACCAATAAGGGCTAGAGTCATTTTTTTAGCAGAGTAATGTTGCTGGTAAAATGCTAAAAGCTCATCACGAATTAAACTATCTGGGCGATCCTCTAAGGTTTTTAAGCTGCCTGTGGCAAATTTTGCGTAGGGATGAACAGGGTTCATTGCCTGCTTTTCGGCTGAATAAATACGGCGGCCATCGTCTTTAGACTTAGACGTATATTCAGCATTAACTGCATTCTTTTCTCGTTCAATATATTCGCTATCGAAGGTTGGTGAGATAAAGAAGGGAGCAAAGCGATCTAACGCATCAGCTAGTGCATCGTTTTCGATTTCAAAAAAGTAATTGGTTACATCATGGGCGGTAAAAGCATTGTGGTTGCCACCGTGCTTACTGATGAAGTCCTGATATTCGCCTGGATCTGGATAAGGCTCGGTACCCAAAAATAACATGTGCTCTAAAAAGTGAGCTAAACCCTGACGACCGACTGGGTCATTACCACTACCGACATTAACGGCAAGAGAAGCGGCGGCTTTATCGGCTTCAGAATCTGAAACCAAGATAACTTGCAGGCCATTTTCGAGGACTAATGAACGATATTCTCGCTGGTCGTTTGGACTTTGGATGATATTATTTTCTGATGAGTACATATTGATCCGATAAGCCGCGGTCGCGACTGCCAAAATTACCAACAGCAAAAAAGTGCTGTAGCGAGTAGATAAAAGCATGAGAACCCCAATTTACATCTTGTTATTCAGTCACTCAAAGCTTGTCCTGGCAAACTATATATTGCTGGGCAGTAGGCGCTTTGAGTGAGATTGAGAGTATTGTACTTGTATAGAGTATAAGACTGCTTGTTTAGTGCTTAGCACTGTCTTGACGAGCAATTTTTTGAGCATCTTTTAAGTTGTGCTCTGTCTCATCCAATTCACCGATCAACTCTAAACGCTGCTTACAATCGTCTAGTTCTGATGACAATAGGGCAAATTGGTTATGAAATGCTTGATCAATGGCTTCATAAACCGCTTTTACTTGTTCTTTATTGTCTGATTTTGGTGGTGTCTTAAGCACTTGTAGGCAGGCGTGGGCAATTTGGTGATACAACTGTTCTTTTTTCACGGTTTGATCCTAAGGTTTGCAAATAGATTTGCCGCTATGATACCTCATTTATAGCGCGAACTTTAGTCTTTAGCAGAGGCTTTGTTGAACCCAGCGATGTGATCAATAAACCAGTTCATTGGTGTAGCCATGAAATTTGCTGTGGCAATAGCTCAGCCGACAGAATATCCCCCGCGAGCCAATGGCATGGGCTCTGGTGCAATAGCGCCAGTTGCTCGGCGCTTTGTATACCTGTTGCTAAAAATATTAATGGCTGTTTCTGCAGGTGATTAAGTAGCTGAATGCTATGGCGCTTTAGCTGTTGGCGATTATCAAATAACCAAGAGTTTGACATACAAATCCCCGCAAATGAGTGGGATAAATGGTGACTAATCTCTTTAATATTCTGTAGGTGGTAATCAGGGTCTTTAATCAAGATTTTGGTTTCTAGGCTTTCTAGCTGCTGCAATATATGGTCATCTGCGTGAGCGATGTCGTGTATTTGTTGGCTCGATAGAATTAACCACCAGGGGTTATTTTCTTGCCCAGCTTGTCTTTGTAGCGAGATGATTGCCGCAATTGCACGTAAGGCATGATGAGGCTTTAGCTCGCTCAAATCATTAATCCAATTGATATTACTTGCGCTATAGTTCCTCCACTCCTGGCTGCAGAGTAGGGCATCACTCAACCAATACTCAATCTCTTCTCTATGCTGGCAAGTTGGTGGCATTAAGGCGATGGCTTTGCCATGTTGATCAAAAATTGGCAGGCAGCTAAAGCCCGTAGCGGAGTAATGTTGCGGCTGGTAGTAGCTGTGGCCCTGATATTTTGAATCCTGCTGTGGTTTGTTAATACTCGGGCTATCTTTCACTGACTCTATTGATGGAGATTGAAGACTTTGTGAATTGACCACTTCTGATTTCCAGTTAAGTTGTGCGCTTTGGCCATGAAAATTAAACGGTTCGATAAAAATTTGATGAATGTTGGCTAGCAAATTGTCGATGGAATGCTGATCTAAATTAACTGGCAGCTGTAAATATTGGCAGCCTTCTGTCGTGGTAATGATGCGATAGAGGTTGTCAGTGGCAAATTGCAGGCGTTCATTGATAACACTAATGAAGTCTAACTCATTTGCTTTGGGGTGATCGAAAGTGAATTTAAGGTACTGATAGTTTTCGTGCATCCTTTGCGTAGGGGTATCTTCATTGTCAGCCTCTTGCTGTTCCAATGACTGATTACTCAACTTATGTAACATGTCATCAATCATTGGAATGGCTAAGCAGAGGTAGTGATGCTCTAAAAAAGGCACAATGCACATCCAAGATTCATCGCCGTGAATACTGTTGGTATTAAAATGAAAGCTGCCTTGCCAGTGCGCTTGGGTCTCAAGGGTCTGAATAATCTGGGCTTCGCCTGCGACTGCATTATTACTGATGGCGGCTGAAAAGAGATTTTTTCCCGCTAAGTCATCATGCTCTAACCCCAGCCAGTTAGCCGCACTGGGACTTGCTAATAATATGACCCAGTTATTATCGGTGATAAAGCACGCTTGATCAGATTTTTGGAAAGAGCTGCGTAGCATCAAGGCTTGCTGCAGAATGCGTTGTTGGCGAATACCTTCATTTATGTTGTAGCGTAGTAGCATGGCATCCCATGGCTTTTCCAGCACTTGATGGATATCAGCATTTTGGCTGGCGGCGGCTGAATCGGCAATTATCTGCTCATCTTGATCATTTTTCTCAGAGCTTAATAATAAAATCCTATAAGTAGTCGGCCAGCGCTCATGGACGATTGAGCACAATTCACTACCTGACATTCCTGGCATGGACTGATCTGAGATGATGACGGTGATTGAGTGGTGCTCTAATACACTTAAAGCTTCAGCAGCACAGCCCGCTTTATAAATCGTGTAATGTTCATCAATAAGTGATGATTCAATCGCGTCTGTAATAGCGGGTTCATCGTCTACAAGCAATAAAGTAGGGGTCATAATAACTCGAGTTCATTAAAGCATCCCTTCTAGCTAAAATAAGTTCTAAGAAAAAGTCATAACTTCCTAGGCAAGTATGGTTAGTCAGTACCTATACTTACTATAAGTTTAGTAAGTATTTGAGAAATTGCTGTGACAGATAAACAAGCGTTAACTACTGGTGAAGCCGCAAAGTATTGTGGTGTTAATTTCCGAACTGTCATTCGTTGGATTGAGCGAGGACATTTGGATGCCTATAAACTTCCTGGTCGCGGGGATAACCGTATTCCGGTTGATACCTTTGTCGACTTCTTGCGGCAAAATGATATGCCTGTGCCTGATGAGCTCATAGCGGATGATAGGCGCTTGCTGTTATTTTCCTTACAGGATAGTCGAGCCCGTGATTTAGCGGCTGACTTGAGGCGTAATAATTGGGATGTTGTGCTCGCAGATGACCCCGTGCAACTGGGCTATCTGATGGCTAAAGATAAGCCCTCTGCATTATTGATGATGGATCTAAGCTATGCCGACATTGCTGCGCGTATAATGAAGGAAGTCAGCAAGGATCGAGGTGATTCGCCTAAAATGGCGTTATTACAAGAGAATCAACGAGAAATTCATGACGGTTGGGACTCATTTCAATGGCCAGAGCAGCGTCAATTATTATTAGATTATTTGATTCAAGGAGAATCTGAGAGTCATTAAAGCTTCGGTAGAAAAGATTCATGTCTAAGCCCATTGAACAATGCAGCTTAGACAAAGCATGAGCTATAAATAAAACAGAACTTACAGGGCTGCACCATAAGGGATGTAGCGATTATCGGTTTGTTTCTTTAGCCAATGGATAAAGTCTTTTTCCAGCGGTGTCTTCGCTACTTTTAACTGTTTAATAAAATAGATTGTTGGGTTTTTGCTGCTAAATGCCCAGCTTGGAAATTCCATCTCTCCGACAGTGAAAAATATACATAAATTTTTCACCTGCTCAACTGAAAATCCTTCGATAGCCTTTATCCATGCGCTCTTCGGTGCATTAACTAGTGATTCAACAAGCTTAATATCTTCATCTATTAGCCCTTTTATAGTTTGTTTAGCGTCATCTTGATTGGTAATAAAGACGGAAAAATCGGCTAATTTTTGTGCAGAAATAACATTGTTGCTTGGGCTTGGTTGCCAAGTATCCACCATAATAAAGCGCCTCTTAAGAATAGGGATAGTGTGTATGCTGGGATATACTAGCGCCTCGAGAAATAGAAACAAGCGATCTTGAGTGTGTTTTAGCAGCCAGGAGTATTTTAATGGATGAGTTTGCCGATATTCGGCCGTATAACGATACTGAATTCCCTCAGATTTTAGAACGTTTATTGGTTGAGCCTGATCTGGTAAAAGGGTTAACGTATTTTATGCGCCCAAATTGGCGTGGCCCTTTACGTTTGTTAGCGCGCTCTATTGTTCGCTGGCGTTTACAGAGAGATTTATCCAATCTTGAGTCAATCGAAGAGTTTCAGCAGTGGCTTGCTGGTTATGTTGAAAAAATTATTACTAAAACAACAACAGGTCTTGTTGTTGAAGGTTTGGATGATTTAGATGCATCGACTAGCTATACCTGGCTCTCCAATCATAGAGACATTGCTCTCGATCCGACCTTAGTCAATTACGCTTTGCACATCAATAATAAGCAAACAGGCCGTATCGCAATCGGTGATAACTTATTAAAGAACCCTGTCATGGGGGATGTTATGCGCTTGAATAAGAGCTTTATTGTAAAGCGCTCAATCACCTCAAGGCGTGAGAAATTAACGGCCCTGCAATTATTATCTAAATATATTCGGCACTCGATCGAAGAGGGGCACTCTGTTTGGATTGCTCAGCGAGAAGGGCGGGCAAAAAATGGCATTGACGAAACAGATACTGCTGTTTTAAAAATGCTAGCGCTTGCAGGGCGTTCGGCTAAAGAAGATTTCTCAACTTCTCTTCGTGCTTTAAAGCCAATTCCTGTCAGTATTAGTTATGAATTTGATCCCTGCGATATTCTTAAAGCGAGAGAGCTCGCTGCGAAAGCGGTTGGAGATGATTATCAAAAGTCGGATAACGAAGATATTATTAGTATTGTTACTGGCCTAATGGGGAAAAAGGGTCGTATTCAAGTCACATTTGGCAAAGAAATTAACCAAGCAGCGTTTGCTTCGGCGGCGGAATTAGCCAATGAAATAGATCAGCAGATAGTGGCTGGTTATGCTTGTTTCCCTATTAATTATGCCGCGCATAAATTGTTATCAGATCAAGGTGACTGCTCTCCTCTAGAAGATTATGGCGATATAACATCTGGTTTAGAGGCAATACAACAGCGCGTAGCGGGTGAATGCGCTGGAGTTAAATATCAATTATATTCAATGTACGCACAACCTATTATTCGGAAACAATTAACAACTCATGAATAAAATATATGTCTTGCTCACTAGTCTTTTATTACTCGGCTGCGATTGGGGTTTAGGCCCAAGTTATGACCCGACTTCAGAAACGGCTTATGTCGATTACTATAAGGAGGCTTGTGATAGCACTTCAACCAATATGTGTATGCGTATGCGCTTTGATACTGCTGATGACTTTGTCTTAAGCAGCGTTCCTAATGTTGGTTTTGATAATCTTGAATGGGGTAAGCGTTATACGGTACAGGTAGAGGTTGAGTATGACTCTAGTGGTGATCATGATTTATACAGTTTATTGAGCGTGAGCAATGAGGAGGCGGTAGACCCTGCAAGCAATCCTTTTGTTTTGACCTTTAGTATGTCGAGCCAGATTTTATTAGATAACCTAAATAGTAGTTGGATTATTGCTGGTGAAGATGTGTTTGCATGCAGTAATTCAGACTGTGCATTATTAACCAATGCATATAATGCCAGCGAACAAATACAGCTTGAGTTTAGCGCGATTGATGATCAGCTCACATTATTGACAGTTGCATGTTCTGCTGCTGAAAATGATTTTGCATCGAACTGTGAAGGGGTTAATAAAGCCAATTGGGATATCGCGCACTATCAAACTGATTGCGGACTTTTTGATCCTAAGCTTTGTTATGTTTATCGAGATAATGCCAGCTCGGATGATACTTGGTATGTTTTCCATTATGAAATTACTGATTTTACTGCAGAATGGGGAACTGAATATGATATTCAAGTCGAAGCAGTCACCACTGCAGGCTCTGTTCGTTCTGCCACTTGGTTAAAAGAAAATAGTCAGCAAGATCTCAGCGCTGATGCATTTAATGTCGTTATGCGCACCGGTGTTAAAGGCCTAGAAAAATCCAATGCTGGGGTGCTTAGTTACGATGGTATTGAATTCAATTGCGCGATAAATTTTCAGTGTGATGCGATTAATAATGTAATCGACAGTGCGGATTCTAGCTCTGATCGCATTCTTGCGTTATTAACCCATGCTGTCATTGCTGATGATAATACGGTACTACTAGCAATAGAAAGTATTACCTGTGATGCAAGCAGTGATGAATTTAAAGAGAATTGTGCGGATGAGCATGACGAGATAATTTGGTTTGAATAACCGAATTACCTTAGCCTAGCAGTGCGCTAGGCTAAGGTATGAATCGCAGGTGATTAATTACTGGCGATTAATTACTTGAGAAACACGTTTTCCGGCTTTTTCAGCAACCAAAGTATTAGGGAATTCTTCACTAATCTTCCTGAAATAGGTAATGGCTTTAGTATTATCATGATGAGTATTGTATTCACTCATGTAGATCAAACCAAGCTGATAAAGTGCCTTAGCTCTCATCTCTTCTGATGATGCTGTATTTTTGTATAAGATCAGATAAACACTTTCAGCATCGCCAATACGGTCAGTCGTAATCGCTCTTTCACTCATCGGTGTGAGTTCAGAATCAAAAGGAACTGTTGGTTCAGCTAGTAGAACCATGCGGTCAGCTAATTTTAATAACTCTGCCGCAGAAGGCTGATTAGTTTCTAACTTACGCTGATTAATTAATGCAATCTTAGCTTTTATTTTAGGTCGCAGTTTTGAATCAGGGTATTGAGTTAAGTGCTGATTAAAATACTTTAATGCTTCATCGTCATCTCTAGCTTCACTATAAGGGTTCATATAGAGCAGACCAATTTGATAGAGAGTTAACGACTTTATACTGTCGGTATAACTCGCGCTATCGAGGCCTTTTTTATAGGTGATAACAGCTTTAGCTTCATTGTTTCGAGCAATAGCTTCAACCGAGTAGGTTAAAAGGTCAGGCTCTTCTTGCAAGGCAGCAGCTCCGCGCACATTAACATCTTCTTCGTAACGTCCAATCGCATGGCCGCCTGCTCCGGCGACCACTAAAGGTGTTGCTATCGAGCAACCGGTAGACAGTATGATGAGTGATATTGCTATCAGTCTTAGTTTCATTAAATTATCCCTAAAATAAACGTCGTGCAGAATGTGAATTATTATGGGCTTAGTTTAACGATACTAGAGGGGCTTTAGAAGACGTAGCAGAGGGTTTGTGGTGATTTACTGATTTAGTCACTGACTTGTTGGTCATAGTGCGACAATTGTCTGAGGAATAGAGCGCTGGGTATGAATATGCTCTTACCCAGCTTCTTGAGAAACTCTAGCCAAGCAGCATGTTAACGGCAATGGCGATACTGGCTCCAAACAAGGTACCTAATAGAATTCCTGTATATTTTGCGCTGGTGATATTTTCATTTACGCTGTTTAGCAACTCAGTTTGCTTTTTCACCAATTCATTTAACTTAATATCCGTAGCTTTCTCAAGCGCATCGATTTTTTTACGACTAAGCTTGTCTGCAATAACCAAGGCTTGCTTTTGCACTTGTGGCTGTAGGCGTTTAAATAACGCACAGTCATCATGCAGGGCCACAAGTTTTACTTGAATAGGGTCAAGCTGTTGCTTAAGTCTTCTCTCTGCGATAACTAGGCGTTCTTCTTGAGTCTGTAATAGTTGGTGGCTAACACCATCAAGGCCCGCTGAAATTTCGGCTTTGGCTGATAAAATTGAATTATCTAACCGTGCTTTAATTAACTTCTCAACTTGTGCCAAAGTTACCTGCGGCGCGGCTGTCGACAGAGGTCTGGCAACATCATTTGCTGCCGTCTCTGCGAGGGAGTCAATGACGGCCATTACGGCTTGTTGATTCGCAGGCTTCGGTAATACACCACTAGCCCCATGGGATTTTGCCAGATTATTGTAGCCATCGCCTTCTTTTGACGTGTACATGATGGTCGGAATGCTTTTTGTTTTTGGGTTGTTCTTAATCGTTTGGGTAGCTTCTAAGCCATCCATACCAGGCATCATGTGGTCCATAAAAATAACGTCTGGACGCTTGTCTTCCAAGTATTCGATTGCTTCTTCGGCACTTTCAACAGCGAGTGATACAACATTCATTTTTTCAAGTAAACGTTGCAACATAATGCGAGCAGATCTTGAGTCATCAACAATGAGAGCGTTTTTAATAGCCATTTATTGTTTTCCTTGGATGGCGAGGGGCAAATAACCTATTAAAATAAGTTATAGCGTGTCAGAACGTCTGGCTTATGCAGTATACTGGACTGACTATTTTAAATTCACAATAGTTTGTATCAGCTATTAGTATGAATCAAGTCACATTTACTCTGCGACGGCTAAAAATGTCTTAAACTTGGTATTTGTATTTCGTTAAGGCGATAGGTTTACTCTATTTTTAACTACAAGGCTCAATACACATCTAATGAATGCTAAAGCTGATGCTCGATTAACTCAAAGTGCCGCTATTTTTTCAATATGCATTGCCGCATGCCTTATTTTATTTAAAGGTTTTGCTTGGCTAGACAGTGATTCCTCCAGTGTTCTTGCCTCATTTGCCGATTCTAGCCTTGATATCTTAGTTTCTCTAATTAACTTTTTTGCTATTCGCTGGGCTTTTTCTCCTGCCGATAAAGAGCATCCATTTGGTCATGGCAAGGCAGAATCTTTAGCGGCTTTAATACAATCGGCCTTTATCTCTGGTTCTGCTTTTGTTCTTCTTTTACATGCCGGTGAGCGTTTAATTAATCCAAAAGAAATAATAGCTTGGCAGGGCGCTGTTTGGGTAATGGTCATTTCTTTAGTCTTAACCTTGGTGTTAATTGCTTATCAACGTTGGGTTTACCTGCGTACAGGGTCGTTAGCGGTGAAGGCCGACTCTGCTCATTATGTCAGCGATGTAATGGCGAATATTGCTGTTATTTTCGCTTTAGTCGGTGCGAGCAGTGGTTTTTCTTGGTTAGATCCCTTGGTTGCAGGGTTAATTGTTTTAGCGTTATTGAAAAGTGCCTTTGGTATCGCTAAAGAGGCACTTAACATGTTGATGGATCATGCCCTAGATCCTGAGGTTGATTCACTTGTTAGGCGACTGGTGGCAGAGAATGATAAGATTTTAGGCTGCCATGATATAAAGACACGCCAGTCAGGCAATGTTCAATTCATTCAAGTCCATCTTGATTTTTCGATTGATTGCTTATTAGCCGATGCGCATTTTGAAGGGGAGAGCTTGGTTGCTGAAATTATCAAGATTTATCCTCGCGCTGATGTATTAATCCATCACGATCCTATTCATGACAATCTCAATCATGACAACCCCGTTCATGATGACTAGATCGTTTCTGTGTATTTTATTTTCACTATTGATCTATCCTCTGCAGACTTTGGCTGCGGCAGATAAAATATTGCATTCATTTGATTATAGTGAGGGTGGTGGAGATCAAGATGTTCTCCTCGAGCAAGAACAGTTAGAAGAGGATTTAAGGTTTGAGGCCATTGAATGGTCACACGATTGGTTAAAAGACTATATTGATGAAGTTTCCTATGGTATTGATGGTTTTTTTGTTGATACTTTCTTTGGTGACGATGTCATCAACGATGATATTTCAGGTAGCCGGGCTAAATTTTCTTTTTATACTCGTCGGGTAATCGGTCAGCCAGTTTATTATAAATATGGCGTTAATGTGCGTGTAGTTTTGCCCAATACCGAGGATCGTTTCAGTTTATTGGTGGAGTCTTCGGAAGATGAAGAGGCTGCTGATAATCAGCCTATTGACCCGACTGAGCCCGTTCAATATTCCACGGCATTGCGTTATATGGTAAAGGAAACAGATAATTGGAAGGTGAGCTTCGATAACGGCATTAAATGGGGCATTCCCCCGGATCCTTTTACTCGCCTGCGTTTTCGCCGTTTCGGTTATTTTGATATTTATCATACTCGAGCAACACAGACTTTTGACTGGTCGGTGAGTGACGGCTTTGGTAGCAATACACGCTTTGAAATTAACAGACCTTTAGATATCGATCGCTTAATTCGTTTTGAAACCGGGGCTAAGTACGAGTTGAATAATGATTATTTCGAATTAGATTATGGATTCAGCTTGTATCATGAATTAAATAAAAGAGAGGTTTTAGCCTATTACTTAAGGGTTAGTGGGGAGAATCGAAGTAATATGAGCTTTAATAACTATGGTATTGGTTTTCGTTATCGTCGAGTTGTATATCAAGATTGGGTATTTGTTGAATTTACCCCCGAGTTAGAAACTGCGAACGTAAATAATTACGATATAACCCCTATTATTATGTTCCGTTTTGAAGCCCTCGTTGGTGATTAATAGGAATTTGAATAAGGAGTGAACAATTTCACTCCTTATTCAAGACAGCCTTTATTCGTTAAACATGCCGGCGAATAAGGGTGAGGTTAAATAGCGCTCGCCAGAGTCAGGAAGAATAACAACAATACACTTGTCTTTGTTTTCTTCTTTTTCTGCTTGGCGCAGTGCAGCAACAAGCGCAGCACCACTAGAAATACCTGCCAAAATACCTTCTTCAGCCATTAAGCGGTGAGCCATTGCCATCGCTTCATCATTACCGACCGTCTCTACTTCGTCAATAAGGTCAATATCAAGGTTGCCAGGAATAAAATTAGCCCCAATGCCTTGGATTTTATGTGGCGCTGGTTTAATCGCTTCCCCCGCTTTTGTCTGGCTGATTAATGGCGAGTCAATAGGCTCGACTGCGATACTCGTGATAGCTCTTCCTTGCTGCTGTTTAATATAGCGGCTTACACCTGTAATGGTTCCACCCGTGCCAACTCCCGCAATAAATATGTCCACTTTGCCGTCGGTATCCTGCCAGATTTCAGGGCCCGTAGTTTGTTCGTGAATGGCAGGATTCGCTGGGTTATTAAATTGTTGTAATAATATAGCGCTGCCATTCGATGCGTTAACAAGCTCATCGGCTTTATCAACAGCGCCTTTCATGCCCTTAGGGCCTTCGGTAAGCACTAAGTTAGCACCTAACGCTTGCATAACCTTGCGGCGCTCAATGCTCATGGTTTCTGGCATTGTTAGAGTTACTTTATAGCCACGAGATGCGCCAACCATTGCCAGAGCGATGCCAGTATTACCACTGGTTGGCTCGATGATCTCCATTCCAGGCTTAAGCAGTCCATCTTTTTCAGCTTGCCAAATCATATTGGCACCAATGCGGCATTTCACCGACTGTGCAGGGTTACGGCTTTCCATTTTGACAAGAAGATTAGGGTGTTGAGTCAGCTTATTGATGCGTACTAGTGGGGTATTGCCAATGGACTGGCTGATATCGTTGTAAATCTTCATGCAGCGAATGTTCCTGTGAGTTAATGTAATATGATTAAGACTATTCGTTAGAACTCTAATTTTTATGTAAACGATGATGTCTTCTACTTGGGTTTAGAGTTTACACTGATGTAAAGTGATGGCCATAGTGATTTTATTCTGAGTTAATGTGTGGCTACTCAATGCGGAGAGTCTTTTGGTATTATCGACACAATTGTTTAATGAGCAATTTGAACAGCTAGAAAAGCAGATTAATCGCTATCAAGGATTACTGTCATCTGGTTTTAATAAATTGAGTTTTCCAGCAGAAATAGAAAAAGACTATCGCTGGCGTACAAGTACAAATTTCATTAAGTCATCCCGTGGTATTTTGGCCATTGGCATACTCTTTTACTTGTCGTTTGGTTTAATGGATCACGCTTTAGGCAAAGAACATAAAGATAGCTTGTGGTTTATTCGAGTCTTAGTATCTGGAACTTTACTGGTCGGTCTGGCTGTTATTTTCAATCGTCATCTCATTCGTTGGGTCGTCATGGCCGTTACCTTCGGCATGATAATAATCGGTTTGAGCATCTTATTATTCATTAGCATGTTAGATGAGCCCTATAGTTACGCTTATCATCTTGGACTTATACCCTGGCAGGTATTCATTCTTATTTCACTGCGCTCATATTTACGTCCTATTATCGTTGCCTCATCGACTGTTTTTATCAGTTACATCGTATTTACTTATAATCAAGATCTTCAGTCTTACAATGTTCAAATTGATGCATTAATGGCAGATGCTATGCCGATATTCATCCTTTTTTGGGGGCTGTTGATCATTATGGGGATATATATTGGGTATTTTATGGAGCGCTCTTCACGTATTGATTATGTCAAAAATCGTTTATTAGCCCTCGATGCGCAGCGACTTACTCTATTGAGTGAAGAATTACATTTGTTATCGACTACTGATGGCTTAACGGGCATGGCTAATCGTCGTCATTTTGAAAGCTGTTTTGATGCCGAGTGGCGACGAGCAGTACGCGGTCAAGATTCTCTGGCGCTCATTATGATCGACATCGATTTCTTTAAAAATTATAACGATGAATATGGTCATCAAGCGGGAGATGAGTGCCTTAAACGGGTAAGTGAAACATTAATGTCATACGCGCAGCGCTCAGGAGAGCTGGCTGCACGTTATGGTGGCGAAGAGTTCGTTATTTTATTACCCAGAATGTCTTTGGCGGGGGCTCAACACATCGCTGAAAGTATGTGCCATAAAATTAGTGAGTTAGGGATAGAGCATAGGGGTTCTGAGAAGAAGAGGGTGACCATTAGTATCGGTGTTGCTGCGATGATACCCAGTCTACAAAATGATAGTGAAACATTGTTAAGGGACTCAGACCGTACGCTGTATCAAGCGAAAGCGAACGGTCGGAATTGTGTAGTGAGTTAGGCTAGAGCTTCACTGTCAGTACTATGTTGCAAGCTAGAGTGTTTTAAATCCGCAATTTGCTTATCTTTTTCTATCCACAGTTCTGAAATCCAGTCTTGGAATTTTTGCTTAAACTCAGCATCATTTTCATAATCACCGTGGCAAAACTCCGCAGGGATAGGAACTTCGCGAATACGTACAATCACTTCAGGAATGTTGCCACTCATGAAATCACCAAAAGTAGGGATACCACCAGGGTAGACGATGGTGCAATCTAGTAAAGACTGAAACTTATCTCCCATAGCGTTCAGTGCAAAGGCAAAACCACCAGACTTTGGATTCAATAAGTGCTGGTAAGGGGAGTTTTGCTTTTCATGTTTCGCTGGCGTTAAACGAGTGCCTTCAAAGAAATTCATCACGCTGGTCGGCCTGTGTTTAAACTTTTCACAGGCTTTTCGAGTTGTTTCCACATCCTTACCTTTCATTTCAGGGTGCTTTTCTAAATAGCTTTTAGAAAAGCGCTTCATGAAAGGAAAATCTAATGCCCACCAAGCTTGCCCCATAATAGGAACACGAATTAATTCTTGCTTTAGAAAAAACTTAAGAAAAGGTATTTTTCCATTTAGTACATGCTGAAGGGCAAAAATATCAGCCCAACTTTGATGATTACTAGAAACAAAGTACCAACCTTTGGGGTTTAGGTTGTCTGGCAGTTCAATATCCCAGCGAGTTGGCTGGGTTAATTTCATCCAGCCACTATTGCAAGAAATCCAAGCGCCGGCAATCGTACTGAAAATAGGGTCCATTACCTTGCGGACCACTATTTCAGGGAGGATGAACTTAAGGGGTGTCAGTATAAATATGAGCGAACACCAAAAAATAACGTTAATAAAAAGTAGGCTGCTGGCAATTATTGCCGTTATTTTCTCGCTCATATCGGTCCTTATGACTTAAGTTGTTGCGCTTGTATCGAGGTTAAAGCAATAGTGTATACAATGTCTTCGACCAATGCGCCCCTTGATAAGTCATTTACCGGTTTACGCAGCCCCTGCAACATTGGACCAACACTAATCACGTGGGCACTACGTTGCACGGCTTTATAAGTTGTGTTACCGGTATTTAGGTCAGGGAAAACCAGTACCGTTGCTTGGCCTGCTACTGGGCTATCGGGAGCTTTGCTCTTCGCAACTGATGCAGTTGTGGCGGCATCGTATTGCAGCGGGCCATCGATGATCAAGTCAGGGCGCAGTTCTTTGGCGATAGCGGTCGCTTGTTTCACCTTCTCAACATCACTACCGGTACCAGACGCACCAGTTGAATAACTGATCATCGCGACTTTAGGCTCTATGCCCATAGCTAAAGCTGAGTCAGCACTCTGAATGGCAATATCAGCAAGTTCTTCTGCATTAGGGTCAGGGTTTACTGCACAATCGCCATAAACAAGAACCTGCTCAGGTAAGCACATATAAAATACTGAAGAAATTAGCTTGGCTCCAGGAGCAGTTTTAATTAACTGCATCGCTGGGCGAATAGTATTGGCGGTGGTATGAATGGCGCCAGAAACTAAACCATCAACATGATCTAGCGCCAGCATCATAGTGCCTAATACCACATTATCTTCTAGCTGAGCACTGGCCATCGGTGCCGTGAGATTTTTGTGCTTACGCAGTTCAACCATATCAGGGACATAGTCTTCACGGATATGATCGGGGTCCAATATCTCAATGTCGCTGGGTAGTTCGATGCCTTGAGCTTCAGCGACTTGCTGAATAATTTCTTTTTTACCGAGCAAAATGCATTGTGCAATCCCACGTTGCTGGCAACTTGCCGCCGCTTGAATAGTTCGTGGCTCTTCACCTTCAGGTAAAACAATGCGTTTAAGGTCGGCGCGGGAGCGCTCAACCAATTGGAAGCGAAATGCTGCAGGGCTTAAACGTACCGCATGCGGAGCATTAATGGCGCTAAGCAGCGCTTTAATATCGATATTTTCGGCGATGTGAGCGCGAATAGAATCAATGCGCTGCAAATCATCTTCAGGAACGGCAGTTTCGATACGGTCCAGCTGGCTAGCACAGGCAAAGGTATCACTGTCGGTGGTTAAAATGGGTAAGCCATTATTGATAGCTTTCTGGCAAAGACGTAAAACGTCGTCTTTTGGAGTTAAGCCACCCGTTAAAACAAGTCCAGCAAGAGGAGTGCCGTTGGTTTCAGCCAAGGCACAAGCCAAGATGATATCGTCTCTATCACCAGGGGTTACAATCAAAGTGCCCGCGGTTAAGCGATTAAGCATGTTGGGTAAAGTACGGGCACAAAGAGTAATGGTATTAACGCGGCGGCTCTCGATATCCCCTTCATTGATCGTTCCAGCTTCTAGTTGGCGAGCAATATCTAACGTTCTTGGGCTGATTAGATTACGCTGCCAAGGAATTGTGCCTAATAAACGACAATGATTTAATTCAATTTGGGGGAGGTTTTCAAGGCGCTGAGCATCCGTTTCATCGCTGGTTGATGACATAAAATGTGATTTTTCTGGAGTGCCCACTTTATTAACGATGGCACCAATAATATTGCCTTGTTTAAAGCCACCAAAAATGGCGGCATTTAAGTTAATATCGGCTTGAATTTCGCTATTGCTGCGATTTTCAGCGCTACTAACAAGAATCACATCAGCATTTAGAGCTTTGGCAATTTCAGCGTTGATCTTGGCGGTATAAGGTTCACTACGGTCTGGCACTAAGCCTTCAACGATAGTAACTTCGGTACCGCTGGTAGCAATATGATGTAAGCCAACAAGATCTTCTAATAAACGATCGGTTTGGCCAGTACTGATTAGTTGTTGTGCCTGCTTTAATTGCATAGGCTGAGGTGGGTTCAATGGATAAGTTTGCTTAACCATTTGCGTTGAACGCTCAATCTCACCTTCTTGATAGGGGGCGACTGGCTTAAAGAAAGAGGCCTGAATGCCTTGAGTATCAAGTGCGTGTAAAAGAGCAATACTGATACTGCTTAGGCCACTGTGTAAACCCGTTGGGGCGATAAAAATATTAATCATTGTTGCATAACTCGTGGCAGTCTTGGGCGATCATTAATTCTTCGTTGGTAGCGATAACCATTACTTTTGGGCTATCTGCTTGGCTAATTAAGCCTAGTTCATTACCCGCTTGCTTGTTCAGGTCGGCATCAAGCTGGATCTGAGCATTGGGCCAAAAATTGATAATACGTTGGCGAATTGATGCCGCGTGCTCACCAATTCCGCCAGTAAATACCAAGGCATCGATGGTCGGTAAAGAAGCAGATAGCGCTGCTAATTCACGAGCAATGCGGTAACAGAAAGCATTGATCGCTTGGCTGGCTTGTTTGTTGCCCGCTTCTTCTTCCGCCAGCAATGTGCGCATGTCGTTGCTGCAACCTGATAAACCTAATAATCCGCTCTTTTTATTTAAGCTGGTCATGATTTCTTCAATGCTGGCGTCTTCTGCTTGCATCATAAACTGGATAAGGCCAGGGTCGACGCTGCCGCAGCGAGTTCCCATAATCAGACCATCAAGAGGGGTTAAGCCCATGCTGGTATCAACACTCTTGCCATTTAAGATAGCACTGGCACTGCAGCCATTACCTAGGTGAGCACAAAGAATATTTAGCTCATCAATCGGCTTATTTAATTGCTCTGCGCTGGCTTGAGTTATGTAACGATAGCTGGTGCCATGGAAGCCATATTTACGCACCCCATGGTCTTGATACCAAGCCTGTGGAACCGCATAAAGATAAGCGTACTCTGGCATTGATTGGTGGAACGCCGTATCAAAGACAGCAACTTGAGGCAGTTTGGGTAATAATTTTTGGCAAGCCTCAATACCCAGCATGTTGACTGGATTATGCAGAGGGGCCAGGTGATTTAATGCTTTCAGTGCGGTGATGTTCTCATCATTTAAACGCGTTGATGCAGAAAACGCTTCACCACCGTGGACTACTCGGTGACCAATGCCCGATAGTGAATCTAAGATATTCCATTCTGCTAATAGACTAGCCAGCTTGTCTAGCGCTGCTTGATGCCCTTGGTCATTGATAATCGCTTCGCCACTGAACTGGCCTTGCCAGTTGATGGTTGGCTCAGATTCATACAGGCGTTCTGCAAGGCCACTAATTAATGCTTGCTGCTTCGCCATATCGAAAATGGCGAATTTGATGGACGAACTTCCACAGTTGAGGACAAGGATATTACTGCTCATGATGGGCCTTAAATTTGTTGCAGGTATTTTAACGGAGCCATCATAATACAAGGTGATGGCCAGATTATTTTTCAATTAAGACAAACTGATTTAAATCAGTTTGAGAGATAATTAGTCCACAAATTATGAGGTTGCGAGTGTATTACGTATCGCAATCTCGATTTGCTTGAGTAAAAAGAGCGTATTGTTGCTGGCGGTTTCAGGTAACTGATTAAAATTAAAGCGTAAGCCATAGCGATAACGATACTCCATATCTTTTCCGTCAATACGCACGACTTCAGCAGGCAGTTGCCTAATGTTGTGAAACTCGCTTAACAGCGTGACGTGTATTATCTGACCTAACTTCAGCTTTAGTGGGGTAATGATGGCGATCCCCCCCACTGCAAAATTAGTCACCAAAGCAGGGGACTTCTCTTTCTTTAAACCAAACCAAAAACGTGGGCGCAGCTCTAATTTCAAACTAGCGCCTTCATAGCGGTCACTAAAACGGCGATCATTGACAGTCAAAATTTATCCTTTCCCTGAGTCACTGGGTGCTTCTTGTTCGATGCTTCCAGCATCGAAGCGGCTAAGTTTATTATAGCGGATCATGCTTTGTATTTCCTTGATGTATTCTTCCCCGCGCTCGGAGTAGCCAATCAAACCTTGAGCCAATAGTTCGCCACTTGGAGCATTACCTTCTTTAATCGCCTGATCGCGTAAGTCTCTCAGAACTTGATAAGTCGGGTGGCTATTTAAGTTACGAATATAGCTTTTCACCGACCCTAGTGGGCTATCAAAACTTGCAACCTCGTGGTCGGCACCACTGTTGCGGCTATTGGGAACGATGCCGCAGCCTTTGGTGAAACACCATTGGCCAAAATAGTTATTACCTTCACGGGCAAAGCGGCTGGTTCCCCAGGCTGATTCATTCGCCGCTTGAGCGAGAATCAAGGCTGCTGGAATGGTATTTACCTTACTGATTAGCAGTGTTGCTTGTTGCTCAGGAGGAAGGTTCTTATCGACTCGATAAGTATGTATAAGTTCCGCAAAAGTCTCGTTTTGCTTATCAGATAATTGAGGTAATTCAGATTGAATATTAAATACTGCTTTTCTTTGGGCTAATACTTCACTATTCGCTTGTTCAATCATTGGCTGTAAGTGAGCAAAGAAATTGGCTTTCTTTTCACTGATACTAATAGTTGGCTCGACTTTCTGGATTTCAGGGTCAGGAGACTGATCACAGGCGGTTAATAATACTGTGGATGCCAAGCCTGTTAACATAAGGGCGTAATTCAAAGGTGTCGATAATTTCATACAATAAAATCTCAAGTCATTGATATCTAAAGTAATCAGTTTAGGTTGGATAGCTCAATAATTAAAGTCTTTATGCTTTCAGTCGATGATAAAGATATCAAAGTAAATACTTGTTCAAAAGGTAGCTGAGCGGTATAAATGCTTAGGTTAATTTTAAAAACTGTTAAATCGGGTAAATTAAGGGAAGGTAATGGTCGGTATGGATACAAAGCCGTTAGTATTAATTGCGGATAAAGGCTTGAAAAACCAGTCATTACTTGGAGATTTACTTTCATCGGAAGCTCAAATATCCAGCATTGTGCGAGAAACTCAGCTAGAGTTTTGTTTGCAAGATGTTGATGTTATTCCAAGTTTATTAATTCTCGATTATAGCTTCCTACAAGAAAATACCCGTGAGTTTTGCCAAACGTGGTTAGCACATCCTTTAATGCGAAATGTGCCTATTGTTATTGCCGGTGAAGCAAATGAAGATATTGAATTATTAGCGCTAACCTGTGGTGCTCTTGATTTTCTAGCCAAACCTTATAATAAACCTATTTTAACCTTAGCTCGACTGAAGCTGCACTTGGCTCAGGTTAAAGAGCATAGGCGGTTATCATCGTTATCAATGACAGATGGCCTAACTCAGATTGCTAATCGCCGTTATTTTAATGAATTCTATAATGCAGAATGGCGACGAGCGTGTCGTGAAGAAGGCAGTATTGGTTTAATTATGATGGATATTGATCATTTTAAAGCCTTTAACGATCATTATGGTCATTTACAAGGGGATGACTGTTTAACCCTAGTCGCGCAGCAATTGAAATCAGCGGTGCAGCGACCAAGAGATTTTGTCGCGCGCTTCGGTGGTGAAGAGTTTATTGTTCTATTGCCGTCCATTCAGCCTGAAGGTGTAGTGGTTGTTGCAGAGCGCTTAAAGCAAGCATTGGACAGTTTGATGATTCCTCATGCTTATTCCAGTGCCGGTGAGTTTGTGTCGTTAAGTATGGGATTAGCGTGGTGTGAGCCTGATAGTGATTTTCGCCCAGAGCAATTAATTGCGGCGGCGGATGAAGCCTTATATAGCGCGAAAGACGCTGGCCGAAATGGCTATGGTGAGGTAGTTATCGTGGGCAATCAGCCAGTTTTTCAAACCAGCTAACAGCCTTATTTTCAACGTTTGTTTAACAATGAAGTTTAACTCAGCGCGATGATGATTAGGTTGAGCAGGGCATTTAACTTGACAAAGGTAATCTGTCTTCGAACTTGCTTAGGTACGCGTTGTTGGAACTGTGTTAGCGCTTGCTTCAAAGCTTCTTGACTCAGCGAAATCACTTCGTATTCAAAATGGTGGTCTTGCACACTCATCTTACTCAGCTCAATATATTCAGAGCTTAAAATACTGGATAGATTATAAACATTATCTTTCTCTTCGCAGCTATTGGCTTCCCAATAAGCATCATCTAGTACCTTAATGAGCTCAAAAATATTTTCTACTGCGGCGGCGATGCTGAGTTTATTCACTTTAACCCTCTATCTAATATAAGCTATCTAATATAAATGGAACGTAGTTAAAGATTAGCAGAAGTTTTAAACTTTACGCCGTATATATAGCGTCTTATTTGCTTTAGCGACGATATCGCCATCTTCATCATAAATAGTCACCGGATAGGTAGGCAAAAATTTATCCCCGTTGGCGGTTTTCTGCTTTATTTCAGACAGCATTGTATCGGTAATGATGAAGTTGGCTGATACGGTACCTTTGCCAGGCTTAATAAATTCAATTTCAGCACTTTTATCCCAAACTATGTAATCTTTGCCGAGGTTATTCATCAGTAATAGCATGTAAAAAGGGTCGATCATGGAGTAGAGGCTGCCGCCGAAGTGAACCCCAACGTAATTGCGGTTATACCAACGTAAAGGCAAGCTCACTTTAGCCTGACGAAAGTCCTTATTTATGTAAGTAACTTTAACTCCTGCACCAAAATAGGGGCCATAAATATTAATGATTTGGCGGATGCCCTTAGCTGACGCGATCCATTCTAAAAATTTACTACGCATATTGTTTAGCCTGTGAAAAATTGAGCGCATTGTATCAGCGTAGTTCAGGCTGTAAATATAAGAAATAGAGAAATTAATGACTCCTTCACTGCTGATTAAAATAAATTTGCAGTGTTTGTAGCATGTTCAAAATCTTGCTTACCTTTTGAGCTACGTTTCTTTGAGCTACATTTCTTTGAGGTAGGTTGAGTTAAACAGTCGTTGATCGTTTGGCGATTCATGGTTGCTAAATGTTTCCTATGATATTCATTGGCGGAGACCGCAGGTAAGAAATGCAGCTCAGCTGTTATTTTGGGCTGATTCAATATTCGTTTAAGGCTGGTGATAAAATCATCGTCATCAATAAATGCTACGCAATGGCTTAGCTCTCCGCTTTCATCAAAATACTGCAGTGAAATAGGCTGTATCATTACCTTTTCTCTAATTGCTGCCTGATAAAACATCGGTTTAAAAGGCAGAGTCGAGGAACCATCAGTCGTCGTGCCTTCGGGAAATACAATAACGGGGATACTTGTTTTTATACGCTTTTGCAATAGAGGCAGGGATCGATAGGCTTGAAATTTATTATCTCGGCTAATTAATAATGTGCCTGATTTTCGTATGATATAGCCGACAATTGGCCACTCACCGACTTCTGTTTTGGCAATAAAATCAACCGTATTATTGCCCGCTAATAATAAAATATCGAGCCAGGATATATGATTGCAAACCCATAGTGAGGGTTTGCTGGTCGGCACCCCTGTGATAGTCAGTTGAATATTGAGAGCACCATAAAAACGACGATATAAAAAGCTCGCTATTTGTCGACGCTTAGCGAACTTGCTGGTCAGAGGGCTGAAAATTATCGGTATGGCGATAAGCACTAATATTAAGTAGGACGCTGCGCAGGCTATGCGCCAATAACTGATTATTTTTTGTTTATGCTTTTGCAATTATTCGCTCCTATTTTTTTAAGAAAAATGACGTAAGTAACGCGCCTTAATATCTTTTTTAGCTAATAAAATAACGACATCGGCAACGTTAAAATCTTTATCTAAATAGGCTTCGCCACATACTTTTGCCCCCATGCGCAGGTAAGTCTTTAGCAATGCAGGAATGTGTTGTTTGCCGTCTATGTCTAATTCAAATTCTGGTAAAGGTTTTTTGGGTATTACCCGATAGGGTTTATTGGTGAAGTGATGCTCGCGTAGATAGTTGATTACGGCAATAGCTTTTGCTCCACCATCAAGCATTGATATGCTGGCGCAGCCCATTAGGTAATCAATATTATTTTCATTCATGTGTTGGCCGATTTTTGACCAAAGCAAACCAATCACAGCACCGCTGCGGTAGTTGGGGTCGACGCAGGTACGGCCAATTTCCATATAGCGTTTATTCGGATGAATAATCGAGTCAATGTGAAACTCACTGGCACTATAAAACTCACTGGTTTTTGTCACTAAATCAGACGTTAAAATACGACTATAACCAACAATGTTATTCGATAGGCTATCTTTCACCACGAGATGTAAACAGATGTCATCGAAGCGGTCTTTATCTAAGTCAGAACTGGTGGAGTTAAATACTCTTGCCCGCAGTTGCTGGGCACGCCTAATTTCAGCTTGGTCTTGGCTAAAACAAGCGATGAGCTTAGATTCTAAGGGCTTAGAGAGTGTTTTAACCACTTGTAGCGACGAGGGGAGGGGGGTTGGTGGAGAAAGGCTTTGCATCGTCATAATGTCTTCTCTGCATTTCGTAAAAGATGACTAACTGTAAAATTACTAGATGACAGGGATGTGACAATAACTCATTAAAAAATAGCTCATTAAAAAATAGCTCATTAAGCAATAAGATTCCCAATGCTAAGGCAAGGTTTTCATTCGCAGTCTATGCTTTGATGAGCAAATAAATAATTTAAGATTACTATCATTTAAAGTCACTATGATTAACTACCTCCAGCTATTCATCATTACCCTCTTTACCATTCCATCGGTTTTGGCTCAGCCAGTATTAACTGAGAATCAAGCCATGCGAATCGTTGATACAGCCCTCAAACAGCAACCGTTATTTTGGCAGGGGTTTGCCATTCCTTATAGTATCGAACGCACCAGTAAACATAAGGATGCAGCGATGCTGGAGGTTTTGTTTGATCACAAATTATTAGTGCGCAAGAAAGAAACTCAGGTCGTTAAAATCGACGGCAGCAAACGCAAACGCATTGCATTAAATTATCGTTATGACTTTATAGATCAAGAAGCCAGCGATCATATCGGCTCACAAGGTGGCTTTTATTATGGTTATGGGCGTTTGAAAAATTTGCTGCAATTATCTAAGCCGTATCTACTAGGAGATTCCTATTATGCTGAGGCGTATGTGCAGTGGTATGTCACCGATATTCAAGAGTGGGTCGATGCTCCAGCGTTTGATAAGGCGCGTACGTTAAGACGAAGTTTAGAGTCAAAGCAAAAGCCGTTCGAGAAACGGGTTTATCTGCAATATGATGGTAATCAGTGGGGTTTTTGGCGAGGTAAACCAGGGGCTTTATAGCCCCTGTTGATTGTATTACGTCATAAAATAAAAGTAATTAGATAGCTTTCGAGAAGCGAGGGCGGTTAGCCTGCTTAATTTCGTCGGTACTGGCATCCGCGCTAGCAGAATACGTTTGAATAATCGATGCATTCAAATACGTATCAAACACCATACAAGCGTTACGCACCAATAAGCGCCCCTTCTCAGTGATGTGAATACCTTGGTCACTGATTTCTAATAATTCATCCTCAACCATTGGGCTTAGCTTAGACAGCTCTTCTGCGAAATGCTCTTGGCTATTAATATCAAAAGCTTGATCAAGTTCAGAGAAAATCATCTGATCGTGACATAACAGCTCCATGATAACTTGGCGGCGAATCAGGTCTTCTTTGTCTGTTTTAATCACTTTCACTACCGGAAAATGATTATTTTCAATGGCCTCTTCATAGACCTTGATATCAGGGCTATTTTGCAGATAACAGTCACTGATTTGGCTAATAGACGATACCCCAAAGCCGATTAAATCGCAGTCGCCATGAGTGGTATAACCTTGGAAATTGCGGTGAAGTTCCTTTGCACCTTGGGCACGAGACAGTTCGTCATCGGCTTTGGCAAAGTGATCCATACCGACATAGTGGTAACCCACTTCTGTCAGTGTGGTAATGCAGTTACCAAGAATTGCCAGCTTCTCTTCAGGGGTAGGCAAATCTTCTTCTTTAATTCGACGCTGAGGTTTAAAGCGCTCAGGCAGGTGAGCATAATTAAACACAGACAGGCGATCGGGAGACATATCAATGATTACATCAAGAGTTTCAGCAAAGGTTTGCTGACTTTGATGAGGCAGACCATAGATTAAGTCAATATTGATCGAGCGGAAGCCTAGGTCGCGAGCTTCAACCATAACTTGACGAATCATGCTTTCAGGCTGAATGCGGTTAACCGCTTGCTGAACTTTTTCATTAAGATCTTGTACGCCAAAACTGGTGCGATTAAAGCCAAGTTCACGCAATAGTTTCAGTGTGTAAGGGCGTAATTCACGCGGATCAATTTCAATTGAATAGTCTGCGGTATCGGCAGTACTGAACGTGAAGCGCTTACGTAAATGATCCATTAAATCGACCATTTGCTCATCAGATAGGAAGGTTGGTGTACCGCCGCCCCAATGCATCTGTTCAACGATAGGGTGGCCTTCTAATAATTCGGCCTTGCGATCGATTTCGGCTTTTAATAATTCAAGATAAGGCTCAGATTTGGATCTGTCCTTAGTAACAATTTTATTGCAGCCGCAGTAGTAACAAACGTGGGCGCAAAAAGGGATGTGTAAATACAGCGATAACGGCACACTTGGATCGCGCTGACGTAATAAGTCTTTTTCTACTTCATCGCTCTCTACCACTTTAAATTCAACGGCGGTCGGGTAAGACGTATAGCGAGGGCCCGAACGGTTATAGCGTTGGATTAATTCTGGGTCCCAGTGCAATTTTTCTGTCATGAGAGAGCTTCTTAGTAATTATATTGGCAATGTGAATAACGTGTATTTTAAAGTGAGTGTTATTTTACCTCTTGTCCTGAATCAAGTTTATCGTGGTTGGACGGGTAAATCAGAGCGGAATTCCTTATGGATTAGTTGACTTTTGTGTCACCAACAAACATAGGAGGGGGATTAGAAAAAAGTATTAATGTTTTTGAGTTTACGGCCGAAAAAGACCTAACTGAATGTAAATATTGCTTAAATATGTCTTTTTTGTAAAAAAGATATAAAAGAGCCTTGATTTTGTCTGGATAGGGTCGTTTTATAGTGAACGCTTATCGACTAAAACAAAAAAAACAATGATCTGAAGGGAATGATCTATGCCGAAGAAGCCATTTACCCCAGAAGAAGTCGCCGCTCAATGCCAGCGAATTATGGACAGTGCATCACAAGTGATGGCCGATGTTGGCTTTCATCATTTGTCTATGCGCAAGTTGGCAAGTCAGTTGGGAATGACGGCAAGTAATATTTATAATTACTTTCCGAATAAAGAAGTACTTTTCATTCAAACGAGATTGCGTGGTTTTGAAATGTTCTTTGCTCAGATGAATGAGCAGATGGGCGAGGCGATGAATGCCGAACAGGCACTTCAGCAGTTTGCTCGTTTATTAATTAGTTTTGCTCAGCAAGATCCTGGTTATTATCAATTAATGTTTCAGCCACCACGTTTGAACTTGAAAGATACTGAACGCTTGGATCAAGAGCTAGAAATACAATTGGCACGCTTGGTTGAAGAGTGGCAGCGCCATTTGATGACCTTGATTATTGATGCGATTCCATCGATGACAGATCAAAGTGAAAACCGCCAGAAACAACTCGCTTTGTTTTTTACCACTTCGATTCATGGTCTGGTTGATGCTTATCATTACCGTGCTTTATCCACTTTAATGGATGCGGTTGATCTGATTCCAGAAGATGTAGTGGAATGCCATATCGAATGGTTACTTACCGCGGTTACTCAGCAGGCTGAGAAGGTCGTATAAAGCTTATTGAGTGTAACTCAGGTCATTGTTGGTTCCTTGCCTTCAAGCTTATAGACGAAGGCAAGAATCTCAGCGATGGTAAGATAAATCGCTTGGGGAATTTCATCACCTAGCTCAAGCTTACTTAGCCATTGGCTTAGTTCTGCATTTTCATAGATAGGTACTTGCGCTTGCAGTGCTAATTGAATAATCGCCTGTGCTAAATCATCATCCCCTTTTGCCACCAGTGTCGGAGCAGTCTCACCATCGTAACTCAAAGCAATAGCCTGACTAGCGTTTAGCAAATTTTCGGGTATTTCATCTAAATATTCTTTATCCATTCTTCAGTCCTCCATAATCCTCTAAGTTTGCATGTCGACTAAGTTCTTACATCAACTAAGCGCTGCTGAATATTATGCTTTCGTTTTTCCAGTGTGCCATGTCGAGATTGAATATCGCTGACGACAATTCCTTGTTCTGTTAAGCGTTGGCGCAGTGGTTGAATATGTTGTGAGAACTGACTTAGCGCCGATGATGATTCTGACCAAAAGGTGGTATTGCACTCATTATCGAGCATAGCAATTTCAATTCCGAGTTTACCGAGCTTAGGCAAGTCAAAGTGCAGATTAATAAACCAGTGGTTCTTTTTTTCTCCTACCTGATTCAGTCTTTCTTCTTTATCAATGTAGAACTCAATCAGCTGCAATTGTTGCTGATGATTAATTAATAGCGGTAACCATTGCTGGCTTTGTTGCAGTTGGTTTGGATTATTGTTTTGGTTTGTCTCTGCTAACTGCATTTGCTGAACTTGCTCTCGTTCGATATGGCCTAATAGATTTTGTAGATTTCTTATTAAAACAGCATCGTTCCCCGTACGCTCGGGCCAATTTAGCGGTGTGCGTAGCTGTGTATCATCTTGCTGGCCTTGATTTGTCAGTATCTGGCTTAGGGCAAATTTATTATTCGAACTTGGGTTTTGTAATAGCGGAGCCTGTAATAACTCATCCAAATTCATAAAAGAACTATTAAGTTGTGGATTCTGCCAGCTAGAAGGTATTAAAACGGGTGTAGCAGTAGAGAGCGCTGTTGCAGCCTGTGTAGAAGAGGTTTGAACAGTTGATGCTTGTGTAGGTGATGCTTGTGTAGGTGACGCTGTGGACTTCATTAAGCCAGACAGCACCGATTGAGTATTATCCGATAGTACTTTGGCTGTTCTTTTTACAATGCTGCTAAGGTCGATAGGCTGATTTTTTATTGGAGCTTGTTTTTTTGCTTGAGACGGATCTTTTGTTTGAGCAGGTTCAGGGGCGAGCTGTTGTTGTAGCTCTTGCTTTAGCCCCTGCTGTAGTCTCTGTAATTGCTGAAAAATACTATTGGCATTGCTTTTGTTGCTTACATTCAATGATTGCTGAGCAAGGTTACTTAATTGAGCCTCCGCTTGAATGCCAGCATTATTGAACGCATTGCGTAATCCTGTACTGGTAATAATATCCTGGCTTTGGGGGAGTTGCTGTAGCCAAGTTTTTACCTGCAATAACTTTGTATTAGAAGCCGTTGTATTAGAAAGCGTGTTATTGGAAATCGATAGTTGTGGGCTATTAATTTTAGTATCAGCAGGTATCGATTTTCCTTGCTGTTGGTAAAGTTGATTCGCTAACGATTGCTGAGTTGTCGGCTTAGTCTCTATTGGTTTTAAGCCTGCGGCACTTAACTCTAGCGAACTCAAAGAGGTAGAACCCTTAGTAGCTGGCTGAGAATCCGCTGGCCTATTGATTATTTGACTCAGCTGCTTAATCAGTTGCGGTAAATCTTGTTGTTGAATGTTAGGTATGCGGTCGGCCAGCAGTTGTTGCACTAATGCATTTGCTTGCGGTGTTGATGTTGCTGGTGGTGTAGCTGTCGTCGGTATTAGTGCAGATTTTTGATCACTATTAATGATTTTTAATTCCGGCCCAGGTAAAACTTTAACCTCGATCTGGCTGCCTTTTTTAAGTTCAATATTACTCAGCGTCTCTAGCTGCTGTTGGCCAATTTTTAATACGATTTTATATTCTTGGCTATTCGTTTTGGTCGTATCTTTACTCTGATTTTCAGTTTGTTCTTTTACCTGTTCTTTTATTGGCGTTGAAGAAACGACCTCAGCACGCAAAATAGGGGCAGGGGCTTTCTCTATCGTACTAGAGACCTTGACCAATTTTGGATTAATGAGGGGGATTCTATCCATTTTTAACACGCTTCATCCGCTGGTAACATATTGATTATAGTGGGTAAATTGACCATGTAAGCCGTAATAAATGGGTTTAATGGTAACTATTTCATACTATCGACCGACCTAGATCAATCTTGAGGCTTACATTTAGTATCTGCAAGCCTTGAATCTGTTTATAATACTCGCATAAACGGCCTATCATTCAGCTTGATAGATTAGCGCTAACAATAGGAAAATTATGACCCGCTCAGCTCCTGACAATGAATCAAAAAGATTTACGACTCATTGTGATCTATCTGCCCATGATGTGAGCTGTGAACGCGACGATCGCATCCTGTTTGAAGATCTAAGTTTAGCGGTGAAAAAAGGCGACCTTATTCAATTGGTTGGTCCTAATGGTGCGGGTAAAACCACCTTGTTACGTTTGATGGCCGGTTTGAACCAAGACTTTGATGGTGAAGTCCGTTGGTGTAATGAGAATATCAATTCGTGTTTTCAAGATTATGCCCGTCAGCGTTTATACATTGGCCACCTATCTGCGATTAAAAAAGTCCTTACTCCTTTAGAAAATCTACGCTGGTTTGTCAGTAGTTGGCCTGAAGTGAAAGAAGCGGATCTTTGGCAAGCATTAGAAGAAGTAACTCTGGCGGGCTATGAAGATGTGCCTTGCCAGCAATTGTCAGCAGGGCAGCAGCGCCGTGTTGCCTTGGCTCGTTTATTGGTGACTCCTACTCCCTTATGGATTCTTGATGAGCCCTTTACTGCTCTCGATAAAGCCGGTGTTGATTGGCTTGAAGGCCAGCTAGCACTGCATGTAGAACGTGGTGGCTCTGTACTTATTACCAGTCACCATGCCTTAAGTGACATTCCTGCGTTACGCCAAATTGAGCTGGGGATGCAAAAATGAGCCTAGTTACCGCCACTATCAAACGTGATCTTGTCATTGCCGCGCGTAATCCTGGTGAATGGCTTAATCCATTAATGTTCTTTCTTATGGTCTTGGCGCTATTTCCACTAGCGGTCGATCCTGATCCTAAATTTCTGGCTAAAATTGCCGCGGGGGTAGTTTGGGTTGCGGCTTTATTGGCGACCTTGCTATCTCTTGATGCGCTGTTTAAAGCCGATGTTGAAGATGGCACTTTAGAGCAGTGGTTAGCGTCGGGCGAATCACTGTACGCAATGGCACTGGGTAAAGTCTTTGTTCACTGGTGCATCAGCGGTTTACCCCTGACTTTAGTCGCACCACTACTCGCATTGATGATGAATTTGCCCGATGATGCTTATGGTGCGTTATTTTTTAGCCTGTTATTAGGCACGCCTATATTAAGCTTGTTAGGCGCAGTAGGCGCGGCATTAACGGCTGGTGTGCGCAGTGGCGGTTTGTTATTAAGCCTAGTAATTTTGCCTCTTTACATTCCTATACTCATCTTTGGCGCCAGCGCGGTATATCATGCTGGCATTGAAATGGAATATGCGGGGCAGCTAGGCTTTTTAGCTTCATTTTTATGTATATCGATGACCTTGACGCCGTTTGCCGTGGCGGGTGCATTGAAATTGAATCTTTCTCGTTAATATAAAAATAGATTTGGAACTTAGATTATGTGGGAAGCGTTAAAGCGACTGTATCACCGAATGGGGTCGCCAAAATGGTTTTACGAAATATCAGCTCGTTGGTTGCCTTGGTTTGCAATTCCAGCCGCGCTATTCATGATCGTCGGCACCGTTTGGGGTCTGGCTTTTGCCCCTGCAGATTATCAGCAGGGCAATAGTTTTCGTATTATCTATATTCATGTGCCAGCGGCTATTCTGGCTCAAAGTGCTTATGCCATGATGGCGATTGCGGGTGCTATTTATTTAATCTGGCGGATGAAAATGGCGGCTTGGGTTGCGGCTGCGATCGCGCCAATTGGTGCTAGCTTTTGTTTCATCGCTCTAATCACTGGCGCTATCTGGGGTAAGCCTACTTGGGGCACTTGGTGGGTTTGGGATGCGCGTTTAACCTCTATGTTGCTGTTATTGTTTTTATACTTTGGTGTGATGGCGCTGCAAAAAGCCATGGATACTGAGGATACTTCCGCTAAAGCAGGCGCTATCTTATCTTTGGTGGGCTTGGTCAACATTCCCATTATTAAATACTCGGTAGAATGGTGGAATACATTGCATCAGCCTGCCACGTTGAAATTGACCGAAGAATCGACAATGGCTATGGATATGTTGATTCCCTTATTGATTATGATTGTGGGCTTTTATTTATTATTCGCCACCTTAATTTTTATGCGTACTCGTAACAGTGTTTTATGGCATGAACGTAAAAAGAACTGGGTGAAAAAGCTCGTACAGGTACAGGCTGAGAAATAAAGAGAGAGACTATGTTTTTTGACAGCTTTGCAGAATTTTTAGCTATGGGTAAGCACGGTTTTTATGTGTGGCTTTGTTATGGCATTACCGCCTTGGTGATTATTGCAAATATCCTTGCACCGATTCGCCAACGTAAGAAATTGATTGAACAACAGGTGCGCCTTCAGCGCCGGGAGAAGAAAAATGCATCCGAAGCGTAAGAATCGACTGATTCTGATTTTATTCATGGTAATAGGTCTTGGCGCAGCCGTTGGCCTGATGATGTTCTCTCTGAGTCAAAATATCGATTTATTTATGACCCCGACACAAATTGCTAATGGTGAAGTAAAACCTGGGCAAACGATTCGTGCCGGTGGCCTTGTGGTTGAAGGCAGTGTGGCTCGTAGTGACGATGGTCTGAAAGTGAGCTTTGCTATTACCGACGGCGCAGTGAATGTGACGGTCGAATACGAAGGTATCTTGCCAGACTTGTTCCGCGAAGGTCAGGGCATTGTTGCTTTAGGTAAGGTTGATTCTCGTAAAGTGATGATCGCTTCTGAAGTTTTAGCCAAGCACGATGAAGAATACATGTCTCCAGAAGTTAAACATGCACTGGATTCAGCCCATAAAGACGGCATTGAAAATTTAAAATCAACCTCTGAAAAGCAGTACTAGAAATGGCAGCTGAATACGGACACATAGCACTCCTCATTGCCCTCGCATTTGCGTGTGTGCAATCCATTGTTCCCTTAATCGGGGCGCAAACCAATCGTGAATGGTTAATGCAATACGCAAGACCTATGGCGTTAGGGCAAGCGGTTTTCTTAAGCATCAGTTTTGCCGCGTTAACTTATTGCTTCGTCATGGATGATTTTTCAGTAGCGTATGTTGCTAATAACAGTAATAGCCTATTACCGACGCAGTTCAAAGTCAGTGCAGTATGGGGAGCTCATGAAGGTTCCTTACTACTTTGGGTATTGATGTTGGGTTTATGGGGCGGGGCGGTAGCACTCTTTAGCCGCACGTTGCCGTTAGACATGGTCGCCCGAGTGATTGCGGTGATGGGCATGGTCGGTGTTGGTTTCATACTGTTCACCTTGTTTACTTCTAACCCCTTTGATCGCAGCTTGCCGTCGATTCCTACTGATGGCGCGGATTTAAACCCGTTATTACAAGACTTTGGTTTGATCGTACATCCACCGACTCTTTACATGGGTTATGTGGGCTTTTCAGTTGCTTTCGCTTTTGCTATCGCTGCACTTTTGGGTGGTCGTTTAGACGCTGCCTGGGCGCGCTGGTCACGTCCATGGACAACTGCTGCTTGGGTATTCCTAACGTTAGGTATCTCTTTGGGTAGTTGGTGGGCTTATTATGAGCTTGGCTGGGGCGGCTGGTGGTTCTGGGATCCCGTTGAAAACGCTTCATTTATGCCTTGGTTAGTCGGTACTGCATTAATTCACTCATTAGCAGTAACAGAAAAACGCGGTGTCTTTAAAAGCTGGACTGTTTTATTAGCGATATTTGCGTTCTCGTTGAGCTTACTTGGAACCTTCTTAGTACGTTCAGGTGTATTAACGTCTGTGCATGCTTTTGCTTCAGATCCTGAGCGAGGGGTATTTATTCTTATATTACTCGGTTTATGTGTTGGTGGTTCGTTAACCCTGTTTGCACTAAAAGCACCGACGGTCTCCTCGGCAGGTAAATTTAAATTACTGTCGCGAGAAAGCTTCTTATTAGCCAATAATGCCTTACTGGTAGTTGCGACCCTAACCATTTTATTGGGCACCTTGTATCCATTGATCGTTGATTCAATTACTGGCGAAAAGCTATCGGTAGGTGCAGCTTGGTTTAATACTATGTTTGTTCCTTTGGCTTCGGCACTCACCGCGTTAGCGGGTATTGGTGCGATGTCTCGCTGGAAGACAATGTCGGGTAAGTTATTACTGGCTCAGATTGCCGGTTCCGTTCTATTAGCCATTTTTGTTGCTGCGGTTTTCCCTCTGGTTTACGCCGGTGAGATGAACTTCAAAGTTGCCTTCGGAATGTTTGTAGCCACTTTATTGATTGCGACAACCGTACGTGATGTTTGGACCAAGTCAAAAGGCCAGTTGAGCCGTTTATCTAAGCTGAGCTTGAGCTATTGGGGCATGGTCATCGCTCATCTAGGTGTGGCTGTTACTGTAATTGGTATTGCTGTTGTCAGTAACTTCAGTGTTGAAAAAGCATTGAAAATGTACCCTGGTGAAAGTGCTACGTTATCGGGCTACGAATTTAAATTTGCTCAGGTCGGTACTCAACAAGGGCCAAATTACAGCGCTCATGTGGGAGTGTTTGAAATTTCCCAAGCTGGCGAACTGGTAGCGACGTTACATGCAGAAAAGCGTCGTTATAAAGTGAAAGGTTCCATGATGACGGAAGCAGCGATTGATGCTGGTTTATTCCGTGATCTCTATGTTTCGATGGGTGAGCCATTAGAAGATGGTGCTTGGGCTATGCGTTTGCAGGTTAAAGCCTATATGCGTTGGGTTTGGCTAGGTACTCTCTTTATGTCGCTGGGTGGAATATTGGCGATACTGGATAAACGCTACCGTATGCGTATTAAAAGCGCTTAAACGTTTAGCTTAGACCTTTAGCTTAGAGAAGAATGGAATTGGGTAGTTAATATGAATCGCACGATGTTGTTTATTCCGCTGATTATTTTTGTGGTGATGGCCATCTTTTTGGGCAGTGGTATTGGCCGAGAAGATAAAGACGTTTTACCTTCGCCATTAATTGGTAAGGCATTTCCGCAATTTATTTTGCAGCAAGTTGAAACTGAAAAACAGTTAACCCAATCGGACCTGCAGGGTAAACCCATGCTGGTCAACGTTTGGGCAACCTGGTGTCCTACTTGTAAAGCAGAGCATCAGTTTTTAAATACGCTGGCTGCAGAAGGTGTACGCATTATCGGTATTAATTATAAGGATGACGATGATGAAGCCAAGGTATGGCTACGTGATTATGGTAATCCATATGAATTTAATATTAGCGATCCCAAAGGCAAGCTAGGTTTAGAGCTTGGGGTATACGGCGCGCCAGAAACTTTCTTTGTTGATGGCGATGGCATTATTCGTGCGAAGCACGTAGGGGATTTAAACCTACGTGTTTGGCAGAAATATAAAGGCATCTTTGAGCAAATGAAAACTCATACTGAAACTGCTGATTCTGAAGACTTTAGCCCTAAAGAGGGGACAAAATAATGAAATTATTTTTCGCGATTTGTTTATCATTATTTTCTCTTTCTAGTTTTGCCGTGGTTAATGGCCATCTTTATCCCTTTGATAATGATGTGGATAAAGAGCGTTTTGATGTTTTAGCAGAAGATTTACGCTGCCCTAAATGCCAGAACCAAAACCTTGCTGACTCTTATGCTCCAGTAGCAGGGGATATGCGCGATAAGGTTTATGAACTGATGGTCGAAGGACAAAGTGACGATGAAATTGTTAACTACCTAGTAGATCGTTATGGTGATTTCGTTCGTTATAACCCGCCAGTGCAAGAGAATACTTTCTTCTTGTGGTTTGCTCCGGGCGTTATGGTTTTAATTGCGTTCATTATGATTATTAGCCTTGCTCGTGGTCGTAAAGAAACACAGCCACTGAGTGAAGAAGAAGAAGCCAAACTGGCTGAGTTGCAAGCGGCTAGAAAGCAGTCTGTTGAGAAAAGTGAGAAACGAGATTCATGATTATTACTCTAGTTTTATTATTGGTTACCTTAGCCTTTGTTGTTTGGCCTGCATTTTCTCATCGCAATTTGAAAATGAGCCGAGAAGCTGAAAACTTACGTTTATACGAACAGCGCAAGCAAGAAATCTCTGAAGCAGATTATGCTGATGATGAGCGTGAGCAAATGCTGCTTGAATTGGATTATGAATTGGTATCCTCAGATGCCGATGCAAAAGCTGGAAGTGATGTTAGTCCGAAGGTTAAAATATTTACCGCCTTTGGCATATTCATCATTATGGTATCGAGCGTTTTGTTTTTATACCAAGACATGGGAGCTCAAGGTGAAATTGTAGCAACCCAGTTATTAAACAAAATGACGAACGCTAAATTAACTGATGAAGAACAGCAAACCTTGAAAGAGAATTTGCGTAAAGCATCGATTAATAAGCCTGAAAACGGTGAGTGGATCTACTTATATGCTCGCATGCTATACGCCGATGGCCAATATGTAGAAGGCGTGGCGACGTTTGAAAAGATTTTATCGACCTTGCCGCCAGAAGCGATGGCAGATCGTGCAGCAACATTGGTTCAGATTGCTCAGGGTAAATTTTATATCTCAGAGCAAGCAGCTAGTACTGAAATTTATGACATTATCGAGCAGGCATTAGCGATTGAGCCAGGTAACTCTCAGGCTTTAGGTCTTGCCGGTATCGTGGCGTTTGAATTAGAGCGTTATGAAGAAGCTTTCGCTCACTGGAAGGCGCTTTGGTTTAATATGTCGAGCAGTCCTGAAGCAGGTGCTTTAGAGCAAGGTATTCAACGTATTGTTGCGCGTTTAGAAGAGCAAGGGAAAACGGTTGATCTTAGCTGGATGAAGCGTGCTGAAGTGAAAGTATTAGTTACTATTACTGATGAACTAAAAGCTCAGCTGAAAGAAGGCGATGCGATTTTTGTAATGGCAAAAGCGACCTCTGGTCCAGTAATGCCATTAGCTGCATTGAAAGTTATGGCCAAAGATTTACCGCAAGAAGTTATCTTGGATGATAGCTTAGGTATGGTTCCAGGTTTGGCATTGAGTAAATTTGAAGAAGTTCAGATCATTGCGCGTGTTGCTAAAGGTGGCCAACCTATGGCTAACCCGGGTGATTTCCAAGGTATCGTTTCACCCGTTGTTGTGAAGAGTGATGACACAGTGACCTTGATTATTAACGAAGTTGTGGAATAGATAATTAATGAAGTTGTGAAATAGATAGTTTTAGTCTTTTTCAAACGCTAAAAGCCGTGATGTTCTATAGGTAGCTGATATAGACGTCGCGGCTTTTTTGTTTTAGAACGCCCAGAATACGGTTATTTGCGGACTGTAGGCCAACAGTGTGTTTTCAGGTAAAAAGGTCTCCTCACCGCTAATAGATAGCTCTGAACGATAAACTCCGTTGAATTCAACGGTAAACATCATGCCGACTTCTTTTTGGAACTGATAACCAATACCGGCAAATAAATGCACATCCCAATCACCACCAAAAGTACGGGTCAACGATTTATCATTTTGGGTATTCAAAACATTTTCATACAAAGCAGTTCCTGCTTCTTCGGCGAGTAACTGTATGATTGATTGGTAAATTCGGCGCGAGACTGGTTATTTAAGATAAAACTGCTAAAAAACAGGGTGCTTTAGGAGCAGGCTTTCTCCTAATAAAAGGAGAGGTTCCATAAGCATCTCTAACATCTGATCAGCTAATAATTATTTTATTTTAGCTGGTGACTAAGGATGTTAGAGATAATGTCAGGATAGATATAGAGTGACCGCTGCCACTGCTGCTACAACTATTGCTACCACTTAGCGTAATGGTCTTCAGTAAAGCCCCAAACACCATTAAGGTGGATAGTTTCGCCATTGATTAGGATATCACCATAAAAACGACCAAAGTGCTGGGTGAAATTAGATGCGGCAATAATTAGATTAAGCTTTTCTTTGCGTTGCCCCGCAGGTTCAAAGTGCAGATTAATAATGCCATCGTTAGAGCGCATAGCCCATGCATGGCTGGAGTGGTTGCGATCAAATTGAAAATCAACCATATCAATTTTATGTAGGGTGCCGTCTAACCAAAGGCCATTTTCGGTGAACCCTGTTTCATTAACACCAGCGGCAAGATTAAAACCTAAGCGGCGGCCATCAGGCAGTTTGCAAGATAGGCTTCCCCAGTTCCAAGAGGTCTCACGGCGCATATAACCTGCGGTCCAATCAACTGAGGCTAGGGCATCGATTTTTTCTAAATCATATTGCTCCTTCCCCCAATTAACGGTGCCATTACAAATTAACGCAGTAGCTTTTTGCGTAAATACCCAGCCGTTATAACCAGCACGAGTACAGACCGCAAGGGGATCGAAATTGGCCGACTCGTCAATTACCGCATCCAGTTTAAAACCAGACTTAAGCTCAACCAGAACCGAGCGCAAGCGAGGTGTAGCAGTGGCGGTTATAACAACCTTATTACCATTCTTTTCAAATCTGGCAATACCATCGTTGGGCTTTAGCGCAATGTTTGTTTTTACAGCTAATGGCTGAATAAAACTGAATTCTTCAAATTTCTCAGTTTCAGGGTGATAAGCGTAAACAAAGCAGTTACTGGCAATTTTCAAGTCGACAATGGCAATGCCAACAATAAGTTCAGGGCTAGTGAAGCCAATAAATTGAAATTGATTAAATTTAAAACGTTTCGCCAAATTCCCAAGGCGCTTATCCATGGTATTTCGCAGGTCGAAATCCATATGATTAATCTTGCCAATGCTATTAGGAAAAATACCGTAGCTTGGTTGGCCATCTTGGTTAATCAAAAATTCTTTGGCCATGAGGAACCCTTTTAATGGCAATTAACTTTTTTATAATAATAGCTCTGATTCTGGCAGATAGCAGCGTCATTTACCATGGCGAAATTAGCCTAAGTTAATGGCTTAATAAATGACTCATTAATATTAAGACTACCAGCTAAATGCTTGGCGCAAGGAAGATAAGCTATCTTGGTCGGCTTTAAAGCGCATTTTTAGATATACGCCTTGGGAAGTATAATTGGCTGCAGAAAAGTCATTATCAGTAAAGCCTTCAAAGTTATAGCCAATACTGGTCCATAAATTCTTCACTGGGGTATAACCGACAGAAAAACCATAGCTGGTTTCTTCAGGATTGCTGCCTTCGAATAGCTCGCGGCCATGCATGCCCATATCCCATTTCTTAGTGAAATGATGACGCCACTCAGCGGCTAGATAGTTTGTGGTACCTGCATAATCTTGGCTATTATATTGATCAAGAATGCGTTTAAAGCCATATTGCGCCGCTAGCTGATCGTAAGCAGAAAACATCCAGTTAGCATGAATGTTATTAATAAACTTACGGCTTTCGCTGCGGCTATCATCACTGTCTTTATTATCTTGTAATAAACGCGTTTGTAATAACATGGCGAAGTTTTTATCACGGGGACGTAAAGCTAAATCAAAGGTTGCGTCCCAGCTGATCGATTCAGTCTGCTCATCATCTTGCAAATAATAGTTAATGCTACCCCCCGTTGCTAGAGCATCGGTAAGTGGGTGGTATAGGCTAGAATGCAATAAAGTTGTTTCAGACTGTTTGCCGTTTCTACGCTCCACTCGGTTAGTCCACTGTAATTTCTCTGCACGATACGCCCAGCCTGTACTGATGGCATTAAAGTCTTCGGTGCTTGACTGAGCTTCGGTTGGGAAGGCATCGGCCATATTGCGGCTTTGGTTATAGCCAAAACTTACTAGCCAGTGTTCAGTCACTTGCCAGTCATGGCTTAAACCAGAAACAGAGTATAAACGGTAGCCATCGTTTTCTTGTTCTTGGGCAAAAGACTGTTCAACCTGGCCACCTTGCCAAGGCTGGGTGCGTAAACCAATGGTCGTACGTTCGAGGTTGCTATCATTAAAAGAACGCTCGTAATCAGCGAACGTACTTAGGCTATCGGTCCAGCGATAATCGGCCCCGAGTCTTAAGCGATCGTTATCTTCGCTGCGAGTACTGACATCGGTGGTGGCTTTAGCATTTAAACGTAACTTTTGGCTAAGTACAGACCAGTTAGCACCAAAGCTTATTTCATCAACAAAGCGAGGGCCATCAGCCGTTTCTTCAATGGCGGTACGTGCGCCTGCGGTTAACGAGCTAATGTTGGTAAGCTTATGCGTCCAGTCTGCTTCTGCTTGCTGTTTTTCTAAACCCGTCGATAGCGTTTCTTGGTGAAAAGTATCGATACGAATTTGGTCGTGATCGGTGACATAAAAAGACGTCGCCATGCCCACTTTTTGTTGATCCAGCTCTGATTTATTCTGTTGCTCTAGACCAAATTCATCTTCGATACGTTGCGCGTAGGTATTTACTTCAACTTTTCCGCTGCGATAAATTACTTCTGCGCGCTGGGCATTACTTTCTTTTTTTCTGTATTCATCGGTGGTGGTTGAGCGTTGCGTCTGGGCCACTTCAGCTCTTAATGTCCAGTCGCCGATTTGTACTTCTGCGTCCACTGCGGCCAACTGACTATCAAGGGCAGGGGAGCTTTCTTCAATCGCCGTGACACCTGTTTTCACTGTATCGTCTAATAGTTTAACCCCCGTGCGTCCACCGATAACATGGCCACTATCTGGCTGCTGGGTTTCGTAATTAGCAACGATGTAGATAGGGTTGAAATCATTATCGGTAGTGGCAATCGGCGATTTAAAATATATGGTGCCCGATTGTTGGTCCAAGCTGTAATCAAGGTGACGAGTCAGCTCTTGAGTTTTAATAATGATTTCACTTTGAAAACGATCGCGGGTTTCTAAAACAATTCGATCTGAATTATCAACAATGAATTTATTACTTAACTGGTAAAGACCCGAAGTGCCGTTACCCTGAATTTCATCACGGACAAAGCCTAAGTCAGTTTCGCTAGCAAAGGCTGTGAGCTCAACTAAATCACCGTGATAGGCAACTTGCACCCCGGTTAAACTACGAACATATTGGCCGAGTTGCGTTTTATTTAAGCCCGTAGAAAGGTCGCCAAATAGTGCATAAAAACGTTCTTTTTCGATCTTTAAGAATAACTTATCACCACTGCTAGCATCGTTACCTTGGTTACTCGCGTCTGCGTATAGCGTGTAGTACTCCCCTGGCTGAACCAATGTCGCAAACGGCGTTGTTTGTTCTTTTGCCGAATCGTAAGCCGCGGTTAATAAGAAGTCTCCAGGAATCTGACCTTTAGCAAAAAATGCGACACGACCATCGCTATAGATGTCTTCATCGATTTTACCATTACTCAAAGTGGAGCTATTACTCGATGCATTATTATGACCTAGGGTTAAATCACCAAGACCCACTAATAACCAATCGCGTTCTGCTGGTTTTAGCCATACGCCAAGGTCATCGGTTACGCCATTCGCATGTTCGAAGCTTAAGCGTACTTCACCACTTTGTGAACTCGGCTCAAGCTCAATAAAGGCAATACCATTATCTTCAACTTGATAAACCGGTTTGTTATTTTGAATTAGCGGGTTGTAGTCATATTCGTTGGTGCGTAATAATTGATACGGTATTGAAACATTAACCAAGCCATTACTATTCGGACGCACAGGGTAGCCGTCTTTATCGGTAAATTTAACAGCGATAACGGCAGGCTGAATACCATCGGCATAGGTGTAACTTAATTCTGGTATATATTCGACATTGGCAGGAGCCCCTGCGAAATGAACATTACGTTCGACAAAATCGATCACTTCATCATCACGGTTTAATACTTCTGCGACGAATTGGTTTTTACCTTCTTCAATTTCGATTCCGCGCCATTCACTGACCGCTATCGGGCGGCTCTTAGAGCGAGTCATACCTTCAAAATAAACCCCATGAACCGGGACGCCATTTAAGGTTAAGCGTAAACGGGTATTCTTAGGATGCTGAATAATAATATCGGTTGCAGAAATTGAAGGGTTAAATTCTTTTGTTGGCCATACCCAGTTGGTTTCAGTTGATTTGCTGCGGAACCAGTTTTCAGAAATTGTTGGTTTCACTTGCACAGGTTTTATATGTTGGCTGGCTTTAATTGTTGCGGCCGTCGCGGCCGTAGTATCAATACCACCGATTAAACTTTCTGTTTTTACAATATGTACATCAGCTTCTACGCTAGTAACCGCAATTCTAGCATCGGCATTTAATATACGAACTTCTACGCGGCGGTTTGCTGCACGGCCATCACGAGTGCGGTTGCTTTCAATGGGCTTTGAAGCGCCAAGGCCATTAATCTCAATATTCTCAATAGGCAGGTTTAATTGCTGAGATAAATAGTTTGCGACTGATGAAGCACGGGCAACCGATAGCGCTTGGTTATCAGCAAATACATGTCGATTACGACGAGAAATTGGCACGTTATCGGTATGACCACTAACGGATATTTTTAGATTATCGAGGTCGCGAAGCTGGTCGATAACAGCAGTAAGATTATCTTTATTAATAGTGCTTAGTTCTTTAGCAAAATTTTCAAAACGCGATGGGGTTTCTGGATCTGCCTTACCACTTTCTGGTGGTAGGTAGAGTAGGGCGCTACTTTGTGCGTCGGGAGTAAACTGGCTATTAGGCAAGCCTGTTTTATAGAACAGTTTTGCTTTAGCAGTTAATTCACCTTTTACCGCAGCAGCTGTAATTAGGCCGTTAAACTCAATGTTATGCTGCCATTTTTCAGGCTTGTCCCCCAATTTGATTAACAGACTGTTGTCATTAATAGTATATTCAACGGTAGGTTTTAGGCCATCGATTAATAACGATTCTTCTTGATAGACAACTCCGGCAGGTAATAAGACAAATTCTTGTACATCAGTTAGCGCGACACCATGGCCTTCAATATTAATTTGATAGCGAATCATTTGGGTCACAGGAGAGCTAACTTCTGGCGATTTGATTTCTGAAGAGCTAGCTGCTGGAGTCAATAATGATGCAGGCAGAGGAATTAACTCATTTTTTAAGGTTTGTTTTACTTCACCTTTAACCGCTTCTTTAACTCGCAAGTGAAAATCAGCTCGCCAGAAACTGCCTGGTTGTAAATCGACAAACTGCGAGTAACTTTGCCCTGCATGGAAGTTACTATCGCTGCATTCAATAACTTCTAAATAGTCGGGAATGGTTTCGGTATCGAGTTGTAAAACGTGGGTGCCGGGCTTAACACCTTCAATATGCCACTCACCTTTATTATCGGTGACAACATAGCTACCGTCTTCCATATACAAGCGCACACCGGAAATGCCTTCGGCATCAAGCTCTGAATCACTTTCTGACCCGCCTTCTGAATCACCTTCACAGCTGTCTAAAGAAACTCGACCGAATAAACGCGCTTTATTGCGATATAAATCGTCTTGAATTTGAATGCTGGCTTTAGCAATATTCGATTTTAATTCGCTATGCACAGCAACCGCTTCGTTGGTAATTAAGCCATTTGCGGTTGCAGAAACTTGTGTCACGTATTCTAAGGTTAACTTGTCGTTTGCATCCATGTCGGGCAAGTCGATGGTGATGATACGGCCATCGTTAGAAATACTGGTAGGAATCGTTGAGTTACCTGCAACGACTAGCGAGTTTTTAACATAGGTTAAGCCGACAGGCAGAGTATCGATAACCTGAATATTGGTAGCAAATGATTCGGCATTATTAACCGCAATATTAAAGGCAACAAAATCACCTACCCCAGCTTCATCTTTACTGGCTGTTTTATCCAGTAAGATTCTGTCTGACTTCGGATCTAAAGGAATATCCGCATCAAAAACTTGGTTGTCGATGGTGAAGTTTTCACCACGAGAAATACCTGATAATAAATAAGGACCAGAAGGCAGGGATTGAATCGTCTGTTCAGAAAGCTGCGATGGAAATTCTGTCTTAACAGTATCCGCAATCAGAATGGAGTAATTGCCATTTGGAACATAAGGGAAGCGGTAGCCACCGGAAGGTAATTGATACGTTTTACCTGAGCTATCAGAGATAAGTGAACCTGAAGTAATGGTTGCAGGGAAATCACTGATGCCGTCATCACCATAAACTGTTGCAGGCAAACCACTTTCGTTATTGATTAAGGTGATTTCGATATTGTCTAACAGTGTGCCTGTGAAGCTATCAAAAATACGACTAATAGGATCAAACTTAACGATGCTGCTGACGCTATCTTCGGCGTCATTTTCATCTTGGTATTCAATATTAAGCGCAGAAGCTGATGCTAAAGATAATAAACAATCATTTGGATTAGAATCTTGCAGGTTTGACGTCGTTTCAATAATGCCAATAAACTCGCCACTGTTATTGCTTGTTTCGGTCAGTATAACAGTTTCATTATCAGTGCTTTGGCCATCGGCTTTAAGAGTTACCGGAACTTGGTCTCGAATTGTTGAATTTAAATTCTGGTCTAAATCAATTACTCGAATAATTAAAGGGTTGCCACTTTTAAACGTTGTCGATGGAAAAGATGAGATCGATGCTGGAAAGTTAATCGCATCGCCATTCGGATATTTAACATCATTATTAATGATGTTACTGTCATTTTCTGAAGAGCTTAAACACTGTGATGCTTCGGTATTAAAGGTTTTGTTGCCAATAGGGGCGGAACCATTATTGGGAACATAAGGTGCCCAAATATCAATCGCTGATTGTGTGCCGATACCGCCAGCACCTTGGCCAGCTGATTGTAAAACAAAAGGAGCTCCATCAATTTTTGATAATGATTGCCCATTAGATTGATAACGAACTTCAGCATCACTATCAATAACATCGCCAACGGTGGCGGCAAATAATGAAGGGCTTATAACAAATAACAGACAAGCAAAAACACAGATAATAAACCGCGCGAGCAGGGTATTATCTGTGCATTCGCACAACGTGTGTTGTTGGGTGAAACCCACCTCAGAGCAAGTACTCTGAGGTGGGTTATTTTTACTGTCAATCTGCGTCATTAAGGCAGGGTTACTTCAAAGGAAATTGTAACTGTTTTTGGATCAGCTATAGAACCAGCTGGAATTGTATATTCAGGGAAAGTTAGCTTGATATGAATATCGCTTCCGATTGTCTCAGTACCTTGAACAACGCCAGAGATAGTTACTGGTGTTGGGTTTGCCGTAGTAGCAACCTTATAAGTAGTTTTGTCGATATCACCGTCTTTAATTTCAAAAGGTAATATATCAATCACCGCGATAGCTGTTGCTGCTTCGCTACCTGTATTCTTTACGATCATAGAGTATAAAACTTTAGCGCCTGGAATAGCCTTCATCTGATCTCCAGCTAAACCATCGAAAGGCTCTGGGTTTGAAAGGATAGTAGCTGTTTTCTCCAAAGTTACTTCAGCGGCAGTAACCTGAACTGCACCAGTAAAAGTTCGGAAATCAGCATTGTTTTCAAGTACAGTTTGTACTGTTTCTGCTACCCATTTATCCGCTGAGTTATCAACTAGAGCCGTTGCTCCATCTGTTTCATAAGCAGTTGTCGTTAATACGTGAGCAAAAATATTCATATCATTTGCTTGATTTGGAGCTATTCGAAGGTGAACTTTCAAGTCTGTTGACTGAAGAACAGTCATTGCATCAGAAGACAGTATCTCTTTGCTTGTATCAGGAGCGCCACTTCCATTATCTTCATATAAATTATATGAAATTGATAATGAAGTATCAGTATCATCTACCGCACTAGTATATGCGGTAACCCCAGGAGCTGAGTCAGAAGGTGAAAGTTTAAATGCTAAATCTGCATTACTATCATTTGTAAGCGTATAAAGAATGAATTGAGGGGTACCTACGGTTACTGCTGAAGGAAGTGCAGTGATAGAAGAAAGTGAAAACCTTACCTTTCTATCTACTACGAAGTCAGCTTTTTTCTCATCAGGTACTTGATCAACATTATTTACCTTATAAGTAAGCTTTGCTGTATTCGAGATTAGTGTGCTGTATGTCGTCTCTGCCACACTAGTAGCAGAAATACCCGCCGCCAATGCTAGAGTAAATAACTGTTTAATTTTCATAATTTAATCCTTGAGTATTTAATTCTTTTTAATGTTTGGTTATTTAATTAGAACTGCGTACTGAACAGAACTATCTGCACCGACCGCAAGAGGTTTGTTTAAGGTCCAGCGAACATTGGTATAGTCAGCTGCGGTTGCCTGTACACGTTCGCCATTTTTTTCGATAAATAGCTTCGAAGGCTGTGCATAGGTTTTTCCACCATCGGTAGAAAATGCGATATCGGTATTTAAGCCTTTGGCAGAGCCAGCTACATAAACCGTATTATCAGGAATAGGGTTAGCAATCACGATATCTGTGGCTGATTCTTTTCCTGTGTTGTTAAAACTAATTTGATAGCCGACTTTATCCCCCGGTAACATTTTATCCGGTGTTTGCCACTGTTCAGATTTAGCGCCATTTTCAGAAGTGATGGTCACAACTTTAAAGGCTTCGTTTTTTAATTCGACTTCAGACCAAGCGTTAATGCTGCTTATTAGCAGTGCTATGGCGGTGAGTGATTTAATAAGTGTCTTCATAGGTAATTCCTTAGTTAACTTTTTGTTTGTTTTTTTGTTTAATTCGTAAATTAATTAATCGTTGCGTCTAATTGAATTTCATAAGTGCCGACAGCACTGTCGCCAAAATTCACGCTGACTTTGTGAGTATTTGAATCGTAACCACCGTTTGCAGGGGGCACGGTAATGTATCCACCTGTGCCATCAATTTGCTGGACGAGGGTATTAGCAACAAAGGTCACATCAGCGGGTAAGGCATCGATAATTTCTAAGCTTTCAGCAGTGCCACTGGTTACGGTAACTAAAACAGAATATTTAACGGTTGCTCCAGGAATGTATTGGCCTATTACTTGAGTTCCATTTACATCGGCGATAACCGAAACGATTGACTTATCGATAGTGACGACAGCAGAGGGAGCGGCTTTAACGGTAAACGTTGTGGCATCACTTGCGGTGCCATTTAGAACTGCAACAACAGCATCAGTGCCATCGGTTCCTTTGCCAGCTAAAATCCCACCAACTGTTGTAGTACTTGCTCCATCTGTTTGTGAAATAGCATCGAACGTTAGTGTGCTTGTGTCGCCAACGTTTGCGGTTGCTGGGATATTGGATACTAGGTAAATGTAGTATTCCTGGTCAGGGTCCAGAGCTAAGCCAGATCCTGAAGTATAAATATCTTCTCCGCCATCGAATGTGCCATTACCACCGATAACCGCTTCATAATAAATACTGGTCGATTCTGGCGTAAAATCTCCTGTTGGAGTTTGCTTCAAGTCGAAAATCTCGTTGCCATTGCCTAGGTTAGAGATCGAGTAAGCTTGAACAGATGCTTGATCACCTGCGTTCACATCAACATTCTTACCAGAATCTAATGCGGTCACGTTGACGTTGATTACTTCATCAACCTTGAACGTGGCAGTAACAGGATCTGATACAGTTTGATTATTACTAGGGCCATACGTCACCGTGGCGCTGTTAATAATTTCTGTACCTGCATTGGTTCCTATCGCATGAGTTGAAGTCGCAGCCAAACTGGCTGCTAAACCCAGCGATAGGGTCAACGCTGAAAGCATGTGTTTCATAAGGACTCCTTGGGAGTTAGAAAGGTTGAAAAAATGTGGGTTTTTAGTATGTGTCGCTCGTCGATAATGTGTCGCGAAATGACAGATATTGATTTTTGGACGAAATGAGTCAGCTCGTTAAAAGCAGAGGTTAGATTTATTAAATATTTGTTATCAGTCTTTTGTGGCACAACTGTCTCAATTCGTCTAAGTTCGTAAGGTTAGATGTTATTGAGTAATCAAACTGCCGTCAATTTAACGACCGTTAAGTCCTTTGTCGTATTTCACGTTGTAACACGTTAAAAAGGCTGGTTTTTTAGTTAATGACGTATTAGTGACAAACACTTGGGAGCGTTTCTTATTTAATGGTAAAAAATGGGAAGTTTGGGCTGTAAAATAGAGAAATATGTGTAGTAATTGACAAAAATTGTCATTGTTTTTTTATGTAACTAATCTGTTATAAATTGTTGATTTTGTTCGGTAAGTCACAAAATTCACTTTTAAATGTGTACTTTCAGTAACACCTGTTCTGCGCATGTCAAAAAGTTGAACAGAATCTATGCGATCTGTACTGTTTTCACGACCTGCGGCTTAAGGTAAGGTAGCTCCAATAAAGATAAATATAATGGAGTTTAGCCATGAGTGAAGTGAATACCTACCCAGTAAAAGAGCATATTGGTTCAACCACCTTAATGAATAATGATCAATACGAAGTGATGTACAAGCGCTCGATAGATGATTCAGAAGGTTTTTGGGCCGAGCAAGGCGAGCGAATTGATTGGATTCAACCATATACCCAAGTGCGGGATATATCTTTTGACGAGCATAATGTTGATATCAACTGGTACAAAGACGGCACGTTAAACGCCTCGGCTAACTGCCTTGATCGCCACCTTGAAACTCGTGGCGACCAAACTGCGATTATTTGGGAAGGTGATGAGCCTACAGATGATCGCCATATCACTTATAAAGAATTGCACGCAGAAGTCTGCCAGTTTGCTAATGCATTAAAGACTCAGGGTGTGCGTAAAGGCGATGTAGTTTGCATCTATATGCCGATGGTGCCGCAGGCTGTAATGGCGATGTTAGCGTGTGCTCGCATTGGTGCGATTCATTCTGTCGTGTTTGGTGGTTTTTCCCCCGATGCGTTAGCCGGTCGTATTGACGACAGTAATGTGAAAGTTGTGATTACTGCGGACGAAGGTGTGCGCGGTGGTAAGACTGTTGGCTTGAAGAATAATGTTGATGAAGCATTAACGCACCCTAGTGTGAATACTGTAGAGAAAGTGATCGTTATCAAGCGCACAGGGGCCGATATTGCTTGGCATAAAACTCGCGATATTTGGTATCACGATGCCATCAGTCAAGAATCAAAACAGTGCCAATCTGCGGAGATGCGCGCTGAAGATCCGTTATTTATTTTATATACTTCAGGCTCTACTGGTAAGCCAAAAGGCGTGGTGCATACTACGGGCGGCTACATGGTTTATGCATCGCTCACTCATGAATATGTATTCGATTATCACGAAGGTGATGTGTTCTGGTGTACTGCCGATGTGGGTTGGATTACAGGTCATACCTATTTGGTTTATGGACCATTGGCCAACGGTGCTATTTCATTAATGTGCGAAGGCATACCAAACTATCCAAGTATTAATCGTGTTTCTCAAATTGTTGATAAGCACGAAGTGAATATTCTTTATACCGCACCAACCGCTATTCGCGCATTAATGGCAGAAGGGGACGCGGCAGTAACCGAAACCAAACGTCATTCATTACGCATTTTAGGCACCGTAGGTGAGCCGATTAATCCCGAAGCTTGGGAGTGGTATTACCGCACCATTGGTGAAGAAAAATGCCCAATTGTTGATACATGGTGGCAAACCGAAACCGGTGGCATCATGATTACGCCGCTACCGGGTGCAACCGAACTAAAACCCGGTTCTGCGACGCGTCCTTTCTTTGGTGTGCAGCCTGCGTTAGTCGACGCTGAAGGTAATGTTGTCGAGGGTGCTGGCGAAGGTAACCTTGTGATGCTTGATAGTTGGCCTGCGCAATCGCGTACCATTTATGGCGATCATGAACGCTTTATGCAAACCTACTTCTCTACGTATGCAGGCATGTATTTTAGTGGTGATGGCGCTCGTCGTGACGAGGATGGTTATTACTGGATTACAGGTCGAGTTGACGACGTTTTAAATGTTTCTGGTCACCGTATGGGAACGGCAGAAATTGAAAGTGCTTTGGTTGCTCATCCTAAGGTAGCCGAGGCGGCTGTAGTAGGGTATCCGCATAATATTAAAGGCCAAGGCATTTATGTTTATGTCACTTTAAACAAAGGTGAAATGAGTGCGGATGCAGAGGTTAATAATGCGCTGATTTTAGAATTGAAAAAATGGGTGCGCCAAGATATTGGTCCTATTGCCACCCCTGATTTAATTCAGCTAGCACCGGGTTTGCCAAAAACTCGTTCAGGTAAAATTATGCGTCGTATTTTGCGTAAAATTGCCGAAAATGAATTTGATGCATTAGGGGATACATCAACGCTGGCAGACCCTTCAGTCGTCGATGATTTGATTGAGAATCGAGTAAATCGCTAGCTTTGACTGAGATAAATAACGTGCCTGATAACCTATTTAGCGTCCATAAAAGTACGATTATTTCAAATCGAAAAGCACTCGCTTTATATTTGATTAAACAAAATCGTACCGCTGAAGTTCCAGGCATTATGTCTCAACTTATCGACCTTGATGCTGCTGCACTAGTGGGCGGATGGGAAGATAGGGTACCGTTAGATATTGTCACTAAAGATATCAATTTAGCGGCAGAAATATTGCAAGATGATTTTCTTGGTTTAAAAATAATTGAGCTGATTGAATTGCATTATCTGCCGCTCTCACGCGGTATAAAGCAGTGTTTAGATCCTCTAATTCGTGATAATAATTCAATCCCATTTGAAATTTTATTACGGCTGGTTGTACGTTATTTTAAAGTAGCAACGGAAGCGGTTCAGGTACGACTAGAGCCCTCAAAAAATAGTATAAAAGTAATATTTGAACCGAGTGCTCCCGAGAGTATTAGTATTCATCAAATGGATGGGGTAATGCTTGGGGTGCAGCGGATTTTACAGACCTATAATCCACTACTTCCAATACGTTTAGGCTTGTTTTTACGTGCTGAGATGGCCGCTGGGGAGTTCTTTGATGTTGCAGAAAACTATAAGCATTTTTTTAAAATATCACCTGAAAAATCAGCACGAAATTTCTTAGAATATTCCATTGCGCATGTGAGTTCATCTGAACAAAATCAATTTTGCATTAGTCCAATACAGAATGTTCTGGATAAAGAATTTCCTGAGTCTAGCTACAGTGAACGCTGTCAGCATATTTTAACCACGACGATGGGGGTTATGGAGCCGACCAGAGAGCAGGTGTCGTTAGTTCTAAATATGAGTGTGAGCACACTGCAGAGGCGTTTGAAGCAAGAAGGTAATAGTTTTCATGGGGTGTTATTAGCGACTAGAAAAATTCTTGCGAATGAGTATTTAATTAAACAAAACTTGCCAGCAAAAGATGTTGCATTTTTATTAGGCTATCAGTCAGAAAGTCAGTTTTTTAAAGCATTTAAAAGCTGGTTTGAAATGACCCCGATGGCTTATCAAAAGCTGCATCGGGGTGAATCGTAATACTATTTATATAGTGTGTTTACAGGCTATTTACTGAGGCATAGCGCTATAAGCATCACAGCCTAATGACTCAAATTCATCCTTAGTAAAGTATTGAACCGTTGGGAAAAACTCACCCATTACATCTTCTTCATCACCTGGAGTAGATGTATTCTGCACAGTATTATCAAAGTCTGCAGCGGGTAACATATTGCGCATAATTAATAGCGCATCAGTTTCGTTATCTAAGCGTTCAGGAATAATAGAGAAACCATCGCCTTTTGCAGACCATGATAGAAATCCAATACCGCATTCCTCGCTAGCATTAACAGGTCGATCTGAATCTAGGCTGGTCACAATAGTAAAGTAGCCATCAGGATTAATCATTACTTGTTCGTCGTATAAGCAGGCAGTCACTTTTTGTGAATAATACTCATTCTGGCACATCGACCAATAGCGTAATTGTGCTTGGCTTTCGTCAAAAACTTCATCACCTGCTAAGGTTTTCGGAACAGTAGGAATCTTTCCGCGAATAACGGCAATCGGTTTAATATCTCTATCCAGGTACGTAGCTAAATACTGATTATCCAAATTGGCATACCAGCCAACTTGTCTAACGGGTTCCCCTGCGCACATGCCTAAGAAGGCACATTGAAGATTGAATTGAACGTTATAAGCAGCACGCCAGACTGGGTTTTCTTTGGCAGGATTATTTTGACGCAAATGCGCATACGTTGCTTCTGGAACAAATGGAATACTCAGCAGCTCGACATCAGACTTTAAAGTATCGCAGGCTGCTTGCCCTTCGAGTACTTCACCACTGCTTAACGTCAGCTCTGCTACTGGTAAACCGCTGCCCCCAGTTGCGCTCTTACCTTTATTAGGTACATAGACACGATATAATAAAATTGACTCGCCACCTTCTTGGGCGTAGTCATACAGCGTATTTACTAAGGGTGAAGTGGGTGCTTCACCCGCTGCAAGATTGATTTCATAACCACGATTTTCGTTATTGCGTTGGGTGCCATTTAAAAACGGATTGCTTGACCCTTCGCTAGCATTAATCTGCTGGTCTCTTAAAGCAAATGCAGGAGAGGCATCTTCTCGATAGCTATTGAAAGACATGTAGCGGGCGTAAGGGAAGTCTCCAGAAAGTTTTAAGCTTGCACCTGCTGGTAGTGTGTACTTTGCATGCCAGTATGTGGCGCCAGCGTCAGGGTAGGCAAAGTTAGAATCTGGATTGTCGACATTATAAGGTCCGCCCCAAAAACAATTGGCCTCAGGATTGATTATTTTAGGGGGGAGATCAGGGCTAGTGTGATCATTGTTATTGCTTTTATCCGCGCCACAAGCCATTAGTAGGCTGGCGGCTGATATTAGCATTAGGCTTTTTTTATAGCTCGTATTCTTCAAGTTCATAATCAAAGTACTCCAAATCTTTAGTTATTTTTATTGAGCGCAAAATAACAATAACGAATGGAGTCACAATGAAGGAATGGTAATTCGAGTCAATCGCCTAAGCGACTATCAATATTGCTTAATCAACCAGTTCAATATCCAGCCCGATTAACAAGTTGAGTGCCTGATCGCGACTGAATATTCCTTGCTTAATATTGTTCAGATGAATATCAATATTGTAGTTACTCGCGTCGGTGAAATCGGTTTCAACCAGCTCAGTGCGATTAAACAAACTGTAGCTAAAATCACTGCTGATAAAATTTCCTTGGCTAAAGTTTCCTTCACGAAAATCGACATCTTGCAGCTTGCAGGATTCGAGCTGTAATTCGGTTAGCTTCAGACCATGAAATGACGAGTCATTTAAAATGCAGTGACTAAATTTAAGTGGCGACGCCAGTGCTAGGTTGGGCCAGTGTGCGCGAGTCCAATCAATACCAAGCATTTTACAGTGGTCAAAAAATACGTCGTTAAAGCGGCTGTAGCCGACTTGAATGTTACTTAAATTACAGTGAGAGAACTGACAGTCGAGGAACTTGCAGTGTTTAAAACGAGTGCCGGTGAAATTACAGTTTTTGAAGCTGCAGTTATCAAATTCAACTTCGTCTAATTCATCATCAGTAAACTGAATGTCGTTAAATTCTACGTTGTAATGTTCGCCAATTTTTCGGTCGATCATGCTTTTTCCTCTAAGGCGATTTTACCTGCTTGACCTATGGCATAGCGGGTTAATATTGGGCCAATTATATCAAACAATATGGTCGAACTAATGACGATGGATAATAAAATTTGACGGTGCTCCGGGAATTGGTTAGCAGCCACTAAGGCCATGCCGATAGGGACCCCTGCTTGAGGTAATAAAGCCAATCCCATCCATTTTTTTGTCACAATGGCAGAGCCACTAATTTGACTACCAAGCATTGCCCCAAGATATTTCCCTAAGGCACGGCTAATAATGTATATCGCCCCGAATAGGCCTAGCTCTTCAAAAGATGCCAAGTCTAATGAAGCCCCCGCGAGAACGAAAAAGACCACCATAAAAGGAGTTTCAATATCTTCAATCGCATGGAAAGGGTAGTCGTGATGCTTGGCTAGGTTGGCAATGGTTGCCCCAAGTGTCATTGCGGCAATGAGATACGAAACTTCTAACCAAATGGCCAGTCCTCCGCAGATAAAGACGATGCCTAAGGCTTCAATAATCATCGGTTGCCCAGGCTTTGCTCGGCCAGTTAAATAAGCGGATGGAATACCTAATATAATCCCTAACCCGATAGCGCCAAAAACCTCCCATGCTGCTGTTGCGAAGAAGAGGCTATCGGCGCCGTGGCCATTTAAGGTTTTTGCGATTGATAAACCCAAAGCAAATAATAGCAGAGCCCATACATCATCAATGGCAACAATAGAGAGCAGGGTATTGCTGAATTTTTTCTGTTGAGCTTTAAAGCCTAATTGTCTTTTGGCTTCTTCCACAACATCCAAAATGGCTGTAGGTGCCGTAGCAGAAGCAATGCAGCCTAAAATGATGGCAATGTCAGTGCTAATGCCGATAGCAACTAATAAGCCACTGACTAGGCTCGCCGTGACGAGAGCGGCACATATTGAGATCCAAAAAACGTCACCCGCAGATTCTTTTAGAGAGTCCAGTGTGAGCTTTCCACCCAATAAAAAACCAACCATCAGCAATGTTATTTCAGCAATTAAATCAAAGTGGCTAGAAAACTCCAAAGGAATAATATTAAAGCCTTCGTGACCAATAATAATGCCAAAAATAAGTAATAGTGTGACTCTAGGTAGGGCGGTTCTATGCGCCACTGTTGAAGTGAAAAGTCCTAGTAAAAGTATACCGCCTAGGGTTAAAAGAAACTGTGTTGAACTTTCCATGGTTTATATCCCAATAAATACAAATGCGATCATTTTAATGGCGAGTAAACTCAATAAGTATTTAATCACACCAATGTACATTTTGTTGTCGACCTTTTTACGTACTTTAGAGCCGATATAGGAGCCTAGAATTGCTCCGAGGCTCATTAAAATGAGTATTAAGAAGTATTCTCTGAATTGAAAACCAATCATGCCAAAAACCGCTATTTTAGCAAGGTGGCTGATGCTCATAAAGATGGCACCCGTGGCAATTATTTGATCCTTATTATTCAACTTTTTTAATAAAATATTTTGAGTTAATGGCCCGGTAGCGCCAACGATTAAACTTAATCCTGTTTGGAGGGCACCGACAATATAAAAACTCTCGAAGCGTTTCATCGTATGCGCGAATGGCTTTGACCAAAGATTAAGCAGGATGTAACTGCCTATGGCCAGGGGGATGTATTCACTGGAAAGATTAAAAAGTAAGGTAGAAAAAACGGCTAAGCCAATGGCTGAGCCGATTAAAAACTGAGGCAATAAATGCCATGCGACGTGACTTAAGGAAAGCGCAACCCTAGAGCTATTGCTGGCTAGTTGTACCAATCCATGAATGGGAATAATTACAGCGGCAGGTAAAAATCCAGGCATAATGGCAATTAATAGCATGCCGCCACCGAAGCCTAATACTCCCGCAATTGCTGACGTGATGGTCGCAATTAAGGTTAATAAAATTTCAGTAGAATAGTCCGTGCAGAATTGGACTAACGGGTCTAATAAATCGATGAGCATATAATGCGTTCATCTCGGTTAAAACGGAGTCCTAGTTTACTCCGTTTTAACCGTTGTAGGTATAATCATTAATCCTTCAATTGATGCTCTTCGCCCTGATAATACGCTTCAACCTTTGGGTTCATTATTTTGAACCAAAGAGGAGGAAAGAGCGCTAATACAACCATCGTCGCATAGCCACTAGGCAGTTGTGGGCTGCTATCGTGGTGACGTAATACTTGATAGCGACGCTTGGGGTTGGCGTGATGATCTGAGTGGCGTTGCAGTTGAAACAAAAATAAATTGGTCAGTAAATAATTACTGTTCCATGAATGCTCAATGGTGGTTCGTTCATAGCGTCCATTGTCTAGTTTTCTGCGATGCAAGCCGTAGTGCTCAACGTAGTTGATGACTTCTAATAGTGAGAAGGCAACAAAGCTTTGGGCAAAGAAGTAAGCGACTCCTGTCCAGCCCCAAAGTGCTCCGCAAATAGCAGCAAACATAAAGCTGATGCTATACCACCAAATTAATTCATTGCTTAAACTATAAACCTTTTTTCCCTTACGCTTGAGTTTCTTGGCTTCTAACTTCCACGCATTAAGGAAATTATGAAGATAAGCGTGGGGTAAAAACTGGTATAGCGTTTGGTCATAGCGAGAAGAGGATGCGTCTTCTTGGGTAGAAACGTGAACATGATGGCCACGAACATGTTCAACTTTAAAACCACCATAAGTGACGCATGAAAACAGTAAGCCGCCTGCCCATTGCTCAATGATAGGGTCTTTATGTATCAGTTCATGACCGACGTTGATCGCCACAATAGCCCCCACCGTACCAACAGAAAGTACCCATCCGAGCTGGCCGATCCAGCTCATTTCTACTGACATTAAAATGTGTCCACCATACAGAATAGAAGCAACCTGCATAGGTAGGCATAAAAGGGTCAGGATGCGATAGAACACATCTTTTGATAGCTCAGGAACCTGGCTTTCTTCGTCTGGATTGACGGGATCTTGGCCAATAATATGATCAAAAATAGGCACTAAAACAAAGACGAAAACTAGGGTGGTAAAAGCGAATAGATCTTTGTAGCCATATTCATTACCGAGCCAAACTGAGGCTAGGAGAATAAGTGAAGGGAGTGTTACCAGAAGGTAGGCGTATTTTTTCACTTTAATAATGAGGTCTAGGTCGTTATTTGCAACAGGTATGCTGGTTGAGCTCATGATTTACTCCGTGACAGTAAAGTCCAGTTATTGTTATTTTGTAAGATTGTAGGACAATAATGGATCTATGAGTATTGATTTGCAAGTTTTGGTTGCAAAATAATCAAAAAATACTCAATTTTACGGCCGTTAAGGCTAAATATCAGAGCGTATTGGGTCGAAAGAAAAATAGTGTAAAAGGGCGTGATATAAGGCTTTCAGAGCTAAGTGGCTGTGGTAGACTTAGTCGTTTGCATATAGATGTAGGATAAGTAGTCAACCAAATGAGTTTTAATGCGCCCAAAAGCATGGCTGAGCAGATAGCTCATCATCTTGAAAATCAAATAATCTCTGGTCAGCTCTTAGCTAAAGAGCGCATTCAGGAATTGAAAGTCGTGGCGGAACTGGATGTCAGTCGAGGCTCAGTGCGCGAAGCTTTGCTGTTGATGGAAAGAAAACATCTGGTTGATATCCTGCCAAGAAAAGGTGCGATGGTTGCGGAGTTAACCGCAGACTCAGTAGAAAACTTATTCGATGTATTTGGGGTGCTGGTTACTCGATTAGCGATATTGGTTGCTCAGCGTTGGCAGCAGGATGAATTGGCTGAACTCATTCAGCACCTTGTGTGGTTGCAAAGTATTGCTGAACAGGATGATAGGGAAGAGTTTATGGCGCAAGTCTTCGCGCTGTTGGCAATGGCCTATCCATTAGCACACAACGAATATTTGCATGAGTTGCTAGTCAATATGCAACCTGCGGTGCATCGTTGTTATGCATTAGCTCAACGATATAAACCGAATGATGGGCAAGCGGCGTTGGTATTTTTCGCGGCTTTGATGAAGGGCGTAACCAAACGGAATGTAGAAATACTTCCTGGCGCGGTTAAAGAATATTTTGATCACCAGTTAGAGCTGGTATTGGCTGCGCTAGCAGCAGAATAGAAAGCTTGAATAAAGAATAATTAATTAGGAAAGACAGGTTATGCGCCTAAAGGCCATCAAACTGGCAGGATTTAAATCATTTGTAGACCCAACCTATATTCCGTTTCCAACTAATATGACGGGTATTCTTGGGCCAAATGGCTGTGGTAAATCAAATACAATTGATGCCGTACGTTGGGTCATGGGCGAAAGCTCTGCCAAGAACCTACGTGGCGACTCGATGACTGACGTTATCTTTAACGGCTCTGCGCAGCGCAAGCCTGTCGGTAAAGCCAGTGTTGATCTGATTTTTGATAACAGTGACGGCACTTTGCGTGGTGAGTATGCCGCTTTTGCGGAAGTCGCATTACGTCGCCAAGTTACTCGTGAAGGGCAATCTACTTATTATTTAAACGGCACCAAATGTCGTCGTAAAGATATTACCGATATTTTCTTGGGCACAGGTTTGGGTGCGCGTTCGTATTCTATTATCGAACAGGGCATGATCTCACGCTTAATCGAATCAAAGCCTGAAGAGTTACGGGTTTTTATTGAAGAAGCTGCTGGTATATCAAAATACAAAGAGCGCCGCCGCGAAACCGAAAACCGCATGCGCCGTACTAATGAAAATTTAGAACGCCTGCAAGATATTCGCGATGAAATGGAACGTCAGCTCGCTCACCTGCACCGCCAAGCGCAAGCGGCAGAAAAATACAAAGAATACAAAGCCGAAGAGCGTTTGAAAAAAGGTCAGCTACAAGCGTTAAAGTGGCAAGTACTTGATGTTGATTATCGCAAGCGTGAATTAGAAATCGCTGAACTTGATATGCAGTACGAAGCCAAGATGGCACTGCAAACCTCGGCTGATGCAGAAATTGAAGAGCGCAGAGAAAGCCATCATGAGCGCAATGAAGTATTTAACAGTGCCCAAGCCAAGTACTATGAAGTGGGTTCTCAAATTGCTCGTCATGAGCAAAAGCTAGAGCACCAAGCACAAATGAGTTTGCAGCTGTCGCAAGATTTAGCTGAAACAGAAAAAGGCATTTTAGAAACTCAGCGCGCGTTAGAAGAAGATCAGCTTAAGCTCGAAGACGTTAATGAAGAGTTGATGATGCTTGAGCCAGAGCTAGAAGTTTTACTGGCGGGCGAGGAAGAAGCAGGCGAAGAATTAATTCTTGCAGAAGAAGCAATGCAAGCATGGCAACGCAGTTGGGATGAATTCACCCAGAAGGCAAGTGCCCCAGCACGCCAAGCCGAAGTCGCCCAAAGCCGCATTCAAAATTTAGAGCAGCAGCTCACTCGACTGCAGCAACGTATTGAACGCTTAGATGAAGAAAAGCGTCAGCTCATTTCGAATCCAGAAGCGGAAGAAATACTCTTTTTACAAGAACAAATTTCTGAACATGAAATGCAGCTTGAAGAACAACAAATGGCAGGGGATGATTTTTCTGAACACGTTAATAGCCAGCGTGAAAGTATTGAATCTCTACGCCGAAAACTGGATGAAGGCCGTGGTGAATTACAACAAGTTCAAGGTCGTAAAGCCTCGCTAGAAGCATTGCAGCAAGCAGCAAAAGGCGAAGGTAACGAAGCGGTAAGTCATTGGTTAGAAAGTCATCAGTTATCTCGTAAAGCTCGCTTAGCAGAAAAAATCCACGTTGAAAGCGGCTGGGAAAAAGCGGTTGAAATGGTATTGGGTAATTACCTGCAAGCCGTGATTATCGATGATCTTGATCCTGTTCAACACTGGGTTGATGGTTTAAAAGATGGCGAAGTTATTTTATGGTCAGGCTCAGCGAACTACCAAAATAATAGCGCAGCCAACTTATTAGCGGCGAAAGTCAGCGGTGATGAGAATGTCAGCTCATTACTCGGTTCTGTACAAATTGCTGATAATCTTTCTATGGCTATGTCACTCCGTGGTCAGCTATCTGAAGGCCAGTCGATTATTACCCCAGAGGGTTTGTGGTTAGGTAAGTCTTGGTTAAGAGTGGCTAAAGATGGTGAAGGCAATGGTGGTATTCTTGCGCGTCAGCAAGAGTTGGAAGAATTAGAAATTCGTTTTGAAGATTTAGATATCAGTGTTGAAGAGTGGGAAGTTGACCTAGATGCAGAGCAACTTAAACTGCGTAATCTAGAACAGCAGCGTGAAGTACAGCAAAAAGAAATGGCAGCCTTTGCTCGTCAGCTAGCGGAATTTCAATCGCAATTATCGGGTAAGCAAGCCCGTGCCGAACAATTGGCATTGCGCACCGATAAAATAAATAATGACTTAACTGAAGTTAATGAGCTACAAGCCTTAGAGCGAGAGCAAATTGCTGAGGCCCGTATTCAGTGGCAAGAAGCCATGGAAAATATGGACCAAGATGCTGATGAGCGTAGTCGCTTGCAGTCAGCTCGTGAAAGTACCACCACTCGCATTGAAAATGCACGCATGAAAGCGCGCCAAGAAAAAGATCAAGCGCACCAGTTACAGTTGCGCCACCAAGGTTTTAGCAATCAGCAGCAAAGCTTGTCACAAGCGGTAGAGCGCTTGCATCAGCAGATGGGTCGCAACCAAGAACGTAAATCTCAAATTCAGCAGAATCAAAATCGTGACCACGACTCAGATTTAGACGAATTGAAAATGCAGTTAGAAGAATTGCTTGAAAACCGCTTACAAGCGGAAGAAGTAATGAGTGCTGCTCGTCGAGAATTAGAAGCAGTCGATGCAGAACTTCGTCAGTTTGAAAAAGACCGAAGTTTAGCTGAAAAGGCAGGCTTGGATTTACGGACTAAATTAGAACAAGTGCGGATGGAAACTCAATCATTAGAGATTCGTCGTAATAGCTTAGTCGAGCAGTTAGCTGAAGATGAGTTAACACTGGAAGAAGTGATTGAGCACTTACCTGAAGATGCGGACATTCAGCTTTGGAGTTCGGAGTTAGAACGCATTGGCGAACGTATTCGTCGTTTGGGGGCGATTAACTTAGCAGCCATTGACGAATATAAGATTCAGTCTGAGCGTAAAGTCTACCTTGATGCGCAGCATGAAGATTTAGAGAAAGCATTAGCAACATTAGAAAATGCTATTCAAAAAATTGATCGTGAAACGCGCACTCGCTTTAAAGAAACCTTCGATAAAGTAAATTCAGGTTTGGCAGAATTATTCCCGAAAGTATTTGGCGGTGGTCATGCCAGCTTGGAATTAACCGGTGATGATCCATTAAGTTCTGGTGTTGCCATTATGGCGTCACCACCAGGTAAAAAGAACAGTACGATTCATTTGCTATCGGGTGGTGAAAAAGCCCTGACAGCAATCGCTTTGGTATTCTCCATCTTCCAGCTAAATCCAGCGCCATTTTGTATGTTGGACGAGGTAGATGCACCATTAGATGATGCTAACGTAGGTCGTTATGCGCGCTTGGTGAAAGCCATGTCGGAAAAAGTACAATTTATTTATATTACCCACAACAAAATCGCCATGGAAAAGGCAGATCAGTTGATGGGGGTAACGATGCACGAACCTGGTGTTTCTCGTTTAGTTTCTGTTGATATTGAAGAAGCTGCGAAAATGGTAGAGGCGTGATTGTGTATTTTATTAAGAAGAGTTTAATTGTGAAGAGCCAAAAGGATATTAAGGAAAATATTATGGGCAGTATTATAACAAGCGCAATGCAACAAGTTAGCGTGAAGGTGAAAAAATGGAATTAAATCTACGTGCAGTTTTAGTCGTTCTCGGGGCATTGGTAATGCTTGGGATTTTGGTTGATGGCTTTCGTCGGATGCGGCGTGCTCGCCAAGAAGCTTTAAAGCTTGATGTTAATAGCGATTTTAAGTTTCCCGAAGAATGTTTTTCTTCAGAGTTACCTAACGGTGGTGCTCGAGTTATTGGCACTCGTAGTGCCGAAGAACTATTAGAAGAGGCACAAATTTTTCGTGATCAATTGGATGATCTTCCTGGTATCTCGGCATTGGATCAAATTGAAGAAAAAGCTGAACATGATTTGGAACCTGCTATTCAAGACAGTCTGCATGAAGAACGAATTTATGCAGGCGAACCTGATTTTCAGCACGATAGTTATCAGTACGATGCTGATCAGCAGCCGGTAGCAACTGTCATAAACACTGACGTGGAATCTGAATCCAGCATTGAACCTGAGTCTAACGTTGAACCTGAGTCTGACGTTGAACCTGAAGTTGAAAAGCTGCCAGTAACTGAAAACGCAGCAATTATCCCACAGGCCAAGCCGCTTAACCTAGATGAACAAGTGCCATTATTAATGGATGTTGAAGAGTTAGGGAAAGAGCTAGAACCACAAGAGCACTATGAAGAAACTCTGTCAGTTGAAGGCTCTTATGACGAGCAGATTGACGAACATATAGAACTTGATGCCAGTGATATTGCGAGTATAGAAGCATCGGTAGCTGGTATTGCTGACCTATTGGCACCAAAAATAGAAGTTCCGACGGCCGAGCCTTTGCAAGAAAAAACTCAGGAACAAGAAGCTGCCATCATCGTTGATGATGGTCGCCAAGAAGCTGAAGACATGATGGCGCAAGCCGCTTATGCGCCAGTGAAAAAACCAGGGCCGAATGCAGAACCTATTGCTAATCGGCCTATACCCAGTCTTGTTTTAGTCACCCATGTGCTTCCTCATGAAGAAGAAGGTTTCTGCGGAGAAGACATTCTTTATTTGGTTAATAGTTGTGATTTACGTCATGGAGAAAAAGATATATTTCATCGTTATGAAAAAGAGCATGGCGAAGGGCATGTTCAATTCTCTATGGCTAACTCGTTCAATCCTGGAACCTTCGACCCTGAAACGCTATTGCATGAACGTATTCATGGCGTAAGTTTATTCATGAGCTTGCCTGGGCCGAATAAAGCGATGGATGCCTTTGAAGCGATGACAGAAATGGCGTCGGTTATCGCACGGAATTTGGGTGGTGACGTACATGATGAAACTCATAGCATTATGGCTTTGCAAACGATTGAGCATAATCGCCAACAAGTTCGTGATTTTGTGCGTAAGCAAAAGCTTGCGGGTAAACGATAGCTAATAAAAAATAGCTCAACTAAATAACCGTATTTAAAACAGTATTAAGATTTATGACGATTACCGCTGAAATAACAAGCCGCATACAGACATTACGAGAGCAGTTAAATACGTACAGCTATCAATATTATGTATTGGATGACTCTAGTATTCCTGATGCGGAGTATGATCGTTTATATCGCGAATTAGAGGCTATCGAAAAACAATTTCCTGAAGCAGTTAGTGCAGACTCGCCGACACAAAAAGTAGGGGCGCCGCCCTTAGCCAGTTTTACTCAAGTTGCTCATGAGCGTCCGATGTTATCTCTTGATAATGCGATGAACGAAGAAGAGTTGATTGATTTTGAGCGTAAAGTAAAGGATAGACTGAAAGGTGATTTAAAGGATACAGAGCAATTAGAATATGCCTGTGAACCCAAACTCGATGGTCTGGCCGTTAGTATTCTTTATGAAGATGGCCAGTTAGTACAAGCGGCGACTCGAGGTGATGGTTCTACGGGAGAAAACATTACTTTAAACGTGCGCACCATTAAAAACGTACCTCTTTCACTGCGCGGTACTGACTTTCCTAAGCGCTTAGAAGTACGCGGTGAAATTTATATTCCGAAAGCGGGCTTTGAAAAACTAAATCAAAGTGCTCGCGATAATGATGAAAAAGTTTTTGCCAATCCTAGAAACGCCGCCGCGGGTTCATTACGTCAATTAGACTCACGCGTAACCGCTAAGCGTCCGTTAGAGTTGTGCGCTTATAGTATTGGTGTCGTTTCAGAAGAATTTGATTTACCCAAAAAGCACGAAGCTATTTTACAGCGCCTGAAGCACTGGGGTTTGAAAATTAATAGTGATATGGCTGTGGTTGAAGGTATTCAAGCGTGTGTTGATTACTTTGCCGAACTGGGTCGTAAGCGTGATAGCCTCGATTATGATATTGACGGCATTGTTTTTAAAATAAATGATTTAGATGTTCAGCAGAAATTAGGTTTTGTTGCGCGCGCACCACGCTGGGCAATTGCGGCAAAATTTCCAGCACAAGAAGAAATGACTCTATTAGAAGGAGTTGATTTTCAAGTCGGCCGTACGGGGGCGTTAACCCCTGTTGCACGCTTAAAAGCAGTACATGTGGCGGGTGTTATGGTGAGTAATGCCACCTTGCATAATATGGATGAGATTGCTCGTTTAGGCGTTAAAGTCGGCGATACCGTTGTTATTCGACGTGCTGGGGATGTTATTCCGCAGGTTGTTACTGTTGTGATTGATCGTCGTCCTGAAAATGCTACAGACATTATAATGCCGCTGACTTGTCCTGTGTGCGATTCTAAAGTGGAAAAGATTGCCGGTGAAGCGGTTGCTCGTTGCAGTGGCGGATTATATTGCGGCGCTCAGCGTAAAGAAGCGATTAAGCACTTTGCCTCGCGTAAAGCTTTGGACGTTGATGGCTTGGGAGATAAATTAGTTGAGCTGCTAGTGGATGCAGGTTTGATTAATTCTTTCGATGATTTATTTCATTTACAGCTAGCCGATGTTGCAAGCTTAGAGCGCATGGCAGAAAAATCTGCACAAAACTTATTGGACTCTCTTGAAGTTGCTAAAACAACAACCCTAGGTCGTTTTTTATATTCGTTAGGGATTAGAGAGGTTGGCGTAACGACAGCGCAAAATTTAGCGGATCACTTTGGTTTCTTGCAGCGTATCCAAGATGCAAATGAAGAAACCTTATTAGCGGTGCCCGATGTCGGTGAAATCGTAGCGAAACATCTTCTTTCATTTTTTGCCGAGCCGCATAATCAAAGCATTATTGAACAATTGATAAAGGCAGGTTTAACTTGGCCAGAAAGTGAGCCAGTTTCGGCAGCAGAAAGTGCCGAGCTGCCTTTAGCGGGTAAGGTCTATGTGATTACAGGAACCTTGTCGGAAATGGGGCGAGATGATGCAAAGTCGTATCTGCAAGCGCTCGGTGGCAAAGTGACTGGCAGTGTTTCGGCCAAAACAGATTGTCTGCTGGCGGGTGAAAAAGCAGGTTCAAAATTAACTAAGGCGCAAGGATTGGGCATTGAAATTTTAGATGAGGCAGGCTTTATTGAGCTATTGCGTGATCTTGGAGTCGAAGGTGTTTAAATTATTCAGTCTATTGCCTATTTACATTTTTCTTTTTGGCTGCGCTACTGCGCCACCGCAAAATGTAGAGAATGTGTGTGATATTTTCGATGAATATTACGACTGGTATAGCGCTGCAAAACAAGCAGAGAAAAACCACGGTGTGCCAATTGGCGTGACTCTGGCATTTATTCACCAAGAATCAAGGTTCGTTGAAGATGCAAGGCCACCGCGGGAGTGGTTCTTATGGATTTTCCCTGGCTCCTATCCATCATCCGCTTATGGTTATACCCAAGCGTTGAATGGCACTTGGGCTGAGTATCAGAAAAAGACAGGGCAATGGAGCGCAGACCGTGATGACTTTGTTGATGCGGTCGATTTTATTGGTTGGTATAACTCGCAAACGAGTAAACGTACCGGAATTCGAAAACACGATGCTTATCGGCTGTATTTAGCTTATCACGAAGGGGCAGGTGGCTATTTAAAAGGTAGCTATAATAATAAACCCTGGTTAATCGATGTTAGCCGCAAGGTAGAGCGACGTGCAAATATGTATAATCAGCAGCTATTAGCGTGTAGAGATACCTTAGATAGTGGCTGGCTGTGGCGTACTATGTTTGGTGAAAGCACTATTAACCAAGACAAAAATCGAAGATTTTCTGGCTAGTCGCAAGTTTTGCGCCCTTTAATTAGAAGTAGGAATAGTAATGTCAAAACTTGATCGTTTAATCGCTAGTAATAAAGAGTGGGCGGAAAAAATTAACCAGGAAAATCCTGATTTCTTTGCCAATTTAAGTAAGCAGCAAAATCCTGAATATTTGTGGATTGGTTGTTCTGATAGCCGTGTACCGGCGAATCAAATTGTTGGTTTAATGCCCGGGGAAGTTTTTGTTCATCGTAATGTCGCGAATCAAGTGATTCATTCAGATCTAAACTGTTTGTCGGCTGTTCAGTTCGCGGTAGAAGTATTAGAAGTGAAACACATTATTGTTACTGGGCATTATGGTTGTGGTGGTGTTCACGCGGCTTATGATAATTCACGTCATGGCTTAGTTGATAACTGGTTGAGCCATGTTAAAGATGTTCACTATAAGCACATGGAAGAACTTTCTAAGCTCGATGCTGATGCTGCACGAGATCGTTTATGTGAATTGAATGTTATGGAGCAGGTTCGTAATTTAGCGCGTACGACTGTTGTTCGTGATGCTTGGCAGAAAGGCCAAGAGCTGACTTTACATGGCTTCGTTTACGGATTACATAATGGCTTAATAAATGATTTGGGCATTGATATCGCCAGCTTTGATGATTTAAGAGCTCAGTTTAAGCGCTATTGATTATAGCTTTTCTGTATTTAAAGAGAAGGTAGGTGTTGCGCGAGAATGGCAGCGGCATCTATTTTCTTTAATCCCTGATTAAAAATATCGGCCATTTTATAGCCTTCATCTGTTTTGTTAAAGCAAATATACAGACTCTTATTTTCTAAAATTCTGCTATTAAATTGAATTTTATCTGTTTCAGTCGCGAGGGCAGCTTCTGTTTTAAATAAATAGTCCATTACATGTTTATCAATGACAGCTAGATCAATCCGTCCACTGATCAATTTTCTTAGGTTAGTGCTATCGTTAAGAGTGCTGGAGGTGATGAGGGTTTTATTTATCATCATGCCATCGAATTTTTCGGTATTAATATAGTCTTGTACAACGCCTATTCGATAAGGTGTTAAGCCTTCAATTTTTGTCCATTGAATACTTTTATCTTTACGCTCAGCAAAGCCAAGTGGCCCAGATGCAAAGGCATCTGAGTAAACAAATTCTTTCTCGGTTTGATGGGAAAAATATTCAGGAAAATAGCCAATATACGGGCTATCTGAGTCTTGGCTAAATGCAACTGCGCGACTCCAAGGGTAAAAATCTACTTGCAGTTCGTAACCCATGCTGGCGAATGCAGCCCTTGCAATAGCAATGGCAGCACCTTGTTGAGGCAGTTTTTCACTGGCGTACGGGGGCCACTCAAGCGTTGTTAGCTTAATTACTTTATCGTTGGCGTAGCTTATTGCTGGAAAACCAAAGGAAAGCACTAGAAGTAAGTAGAGTGAAATGCGCTTAAGTATCATGTCATGCTATTCCTTTAGTATTAATCATAAACTGTAACAAACTGACCTCAAGTGACATTGTAGAGTACTCAAAATTTAACGTTCTACTCGTGATTATACTGCTATCAGAACCCTGTGGTCATGGATATAATACAGATAATTAGTAATCGCTAGTATTGCATAAGGTCAGGAAACATTTAATGCTTCATTTGTTGAAAAAAATAGCGAAATTAGCAACGGCATTGATTGTTGGTCTGTATATTTCAATTTGGGTCTTATCCCCTTATGTCGCTAATCATTTATTATCCCCATATTTACAAGCTCAGCAGCTAGAACTAACGGCTGAATCGACGATTCGTTATAACCCTTTCTTATCACGCTTATCCATTAAAGAATTAGCATTATCAAGAGCAGCGGATCCTTCAGTAAGTGACTCTTCAGGAAAAGTATTTCAGATTTCTGAACTAACGGTTGAAATTGCCTTGCATCGTTTGTTTTTTGAGCAAGTAAGTATTACTGAATTTGCTATTGATGGGCTGTATATAACCATTAATAAAGATACTGATCTATTGAATATCGCGGGTATCAATATACCTCTAGGGCATCAAGTAGATAGTGAAAAGCGAGTTTTGACTGGGTCAGCGGGCATTCCTCAGCATTCAAATTTGCCATTTCAGCTTGTTATGTCAAAAATGAAATTGATAAATTCAAGAATTGATATTATTGAGCAAGGTCAGCTTCATCAGCTGCATTTGACTGATGTTAGTATCAACGAAGTTAAAGCAACAGAGTCGAAGCAAGACCTATCGGTAACGGTAATAGCGGACTTGGATGGGGCAGAGGTTATATTGTCGGCTGCTGCAGATATGCACGGTAGTTTAGGCGAAATCAATGTAGAGGTGGAATTAAGCGATGTTGATGTTAATAAATTTACCCATTTTAGTTCGCCTTATGTTGAAAAGGTAACGGGCTCAGTCAGTTATCATGGAATTCATAACATCAAGCTGACAGAAGAAGGCATCAGTATTGATATTATTGATTTAGCCTTCAGTGGCCAAAACTTAGCCGTGAATAAAAATGATTTACACCTTTCATTGGAGCAGCAAGAATTTAAAAGTGATTATTTAGCGATTAGAGCTTTAGCTGATTCTGACGTGAATATTACGACCGTTGGTGAATTGTTATTACAAAATATTAATATCTACAATAAAACTGAGGCTCAGGCTTTAATGGCAGTGCAGGAGCTGCTCTTGGACGGCATTGGTATTAATAATGAGCAAGGGCAATATAAGCTAACAGTCAATAATACAATGATTTTGGATTCTATTTTCTCTGATAATACAGATAATGAGCTTCCTGCATTAACACAGTTCAAAGCCTTGAATATCAAAGACATCGTTTTAACGGAGAAAGCATTAATAGTTGATACGATTGAGCTAGCAGGCCTGAAAGGGGATGTTCAACTGGATAAGCATAAAGTGCTTAAGAATTTAATAATCAGTAAAGACGAATTGTTATTGGCATTAGAAGGAACTAAAGGGAATGAAAAGCAGCTATCTGATGAGGAAATATTTTCTATTAAGTTAAACAATATTAGCTTGGTTGATAATGCCGAAATCCAATTCTTAGATTCAAGTATCTCTCCTAGTTATAATAGAAGTTTAACGGTCACTCACCTTTCCGCAGGACCTTTTGATAATCAGCTAGCCGATCAAAAATCAATAATAAAAATAAAAGGCAGTAGTAATCAATATGCCAATTTTGATGTGACAGTGAATGCCAAGCCCTTCTTAAATGTTCCCAGTTATGACATGGAAGGACAGTTTAAAGAGATCAATCTGCCAGGACTATCTGTTTATGTTAAACAAGCACTCGGCTATGAAATTGAAAGTGGTCAGTTAGATTTAGGTATTACGGCAGAGCTGTCAGGCACAAAAATTGAAGGAGAAGCTAAGGTCTTATTACGAGGTGTGAATCTCGTAGATATTGATGGGATTGAAGATACAAATTCCGATGGCCAAACGGCTATCCCCTTTAGTGTTGCACTTACCATGCTCGAAGATGATGACGGCAATGTCGAGCTAGATCTACCATTATCAGGTGATACCAGTAATCCTTCTTTTGGACTGTCTGGACTTTTAAAAGTATTGATAACAAAAGCCACCATTATTGGTACTCGTGAATACTTAGCACAAGTTTTAATTCCGTATGCAGGTTTAGTGACGGTAGTGATGGTTGCAGATAAGCATATTATAAAAATGGAAATAAAAAACCTTGAATATCCTGCTGCATCCGTTGATGTTCCCTCGGAGCATGAGGTATTTTTATCTGACTTTATAGCGCTAATGGAAGACAACTCTGAATTGCATATTAAATTATGTGGAGTGGCCAGTGCGACGGATATCGAAAAGAAAAATGGTAGTGATATTAGTAGTAAAGAAGATAATAAAGCATTATTAGCGATTGCTCGACAGCGAGGGAAAAATTTTAAAGCCTATATGGTAGAAGAACAGGAAATTGATTCTTCGCGCTTACTATTATGTACCCCGCAAATAGACTCCAGCGAAGGTGCAATTCCTCACATTAAATTTGAGACCTGATCATGCTTTAAACTGAGATTAGTCTAGGCTTTTGGTAGGTTATTAATTTCCAACTCGTTAAATAGCCTTTGATAGGGGGTTTTAATGGGGTTTAGTACATATCAGACTGATAAAAAAGACGAAAAAGAACGATATAAGCGTCATTTTATATTACTAAAATTACTAAGCAGTCTATTTTATATACTTTTCCTAATTTCATTCATTGCCACAATATATTCAGTTACCTATCTCAATCAACTAAAGATTTCCTCGCAGAATCATTATGATTCTTACCTTCTAAGTGAGCAGCTTAGACATAGTTCCGATAACCTCACTACTATGGCTCGGGCATATGCAGCGACGGGTAATGAAAAATATCATGTCTTTTTCAATGAGATACTGGCCATTCGAAATGGAAATGTTCCTAGACCGAAAAATTATCATCGAGTTTATTGGGATATACTCATGCCAGAACAAGGACAGGCTCCCTTTCCAAGAGGGAGTACTATTTCTCTAGATCGATTATTGGAAAGGTTGAGTTTGACTCAGGCTGAAATTGATATATTAATTACGGCTCGACAAAAAAGTGATGCGCTAACGTTGCTTGAAGATAAATCTTTTACATTGGTTAAACGTCAAGAAAATCCCCAGGCACTAGCCATTTTATACAGTGAAGATTATTTATTAGCAAAGGCTTCGATTATGGCTGATATAAACGATTTTTATCGCTTACGTGAAAAGCGGACAGAGAGCTTAGTTAAGGGAAGTGAAGATAAACTTTATTATTCCGCTAGCATCGCAATAATTGCAGTTTTTATTATGGTAATAATTATATGTTACCGTTTCTACATTATTGCCAAATTAGACCGAAGAGAAGTCGGTTTTCTTAATGAAAAAGTCCAATTTAAGACGAAAGAGATAAGGGAGAAAAACGAACAACTTGAAATTATGCTTACTGATTTAAAGAAAACTCAAGACAAACTCATTGAGTCAGAAAAAATGTCAGTTTTAGGCGGTTTGGTTGCAGGTGTAGCACATGAACTTAATACGCCAATCGGAGTAGGGATTACAGCATCATCTAATCAAATTGATGAAATAGAAGAAAATGATCAGTTAATGCAAGGAGGGAAAATGACCAAAAATCAATTTGTCGATTTTATGGAACATTTGAAACTGAGCGCTGAATTGATTTTTTCTAATCTTAATCGTGTGGCCCATTTAATTGACAGTTTCAAAAAAGTAGCAGTAGACCAGGAGCTAGATGATAAACGCACAGTTCATTTAAAAGCATATGTTGATGAGGTTATTTCTACTTTATCCTCTCTGTTTAGAGATCGCTCAGTGAGTATTGTTAATACCATTGACGAAAACCTTGAAGTTGAAATATTTCCAGGCAGTATTGCCAGAATTATTACTGCTATTCTATTAAATTCATTAGAACACGCTTTCACATTAGAGGACTCTGGTACTATCCATTTCTCGGCCAATCTGGTGGGTAATGAAGTAGAGTTTAAAATTGAAGATGATGGTAAGGGCATGGATGAAAGAACTCAAACCCATATATACGATCCATTCTTTACTACAGCCCGAGATAGCGGTGGTATAGGTTTGGGTATGAATGTGGTTTATAACATCGTCACGCAAAAGCTAGGTGGAGATATTCAATGCAATTCAGCATTGAATAAAGGAACTGAAATCGTCATGAAATGGCCTTCATAAAGAAGGCCGCATGAATCAGGGTAGGAAAGATTAAAGCTGCCAAGCCGTCAGTTTGCCATCATGCATCGATGGGGTGAATAATATAGATTTTGAAATGCCAATGTCAGCTAACCCAGGTTTAAGTATGTGTACCTTGCTGCTGTTATCATTTTCAATTTTAAATAAGTCCCCACTGATCCAGTCACTCACATAGAGGGTATTATCTTTTTGGGCTAAGCCATCAAGATTACCTAATTGTTTAGCACCTTTAATCGCAATCAAATTAGAATTTTTAATATTGAGGGCATAAATACTGCCTGCTGTCTTAGTCGTGAAGTCATCATTCATTCCCAAGCCCCAGGTGGCGACCAATAATTCATTTTTGCGCCACAGTAGACCATTTGGGTGTGCTAGATTCTCATGGCTAAACCAACTAGATATTTGATTGTCACTAATGCGATAAATACCACCGCCGAGTAAATCACTAATATATACAGTGCCATCATCGGCTATTGTAATGTCATTTAACATCTTGGCTTGTTCAACCTGAAACTGGTTAATAATCAGTCCTTTCGAAATACTGACCTGATGCACTCGCTGCATATCTGCAATGTACAAATTATCACCACTGACTGCTATGCCTTTTGGAGCATCTAAATTAGTGATCCAATGTTTCTTCAGCATTTTTCCGTCTAAAGAAAGCTTACTGATATAACCTTTGCCATTGAGTTCAGTCGGCTGGCCATTAATATTGCTGACATAAATAGCCTTCTTAGGGGGGTTGGCAACAACCGATTCTGGTTGATCAAAATTATCGAGTTGCCATAACAGATCTAATTCACTAGCGTATGTTGGGGTGATTACCATCAAGCTAGACAGTATGACTGCTGATGTTGTAATTACAGACTTAAGGCTGAGGCCTCTGTTGTTAATCCATGTCTTCATTGGTTTACCTTTATAAATAATGTAATGGTTGTTGTTCGACAATAAGAATATATAGGTGTATCTTTTAAGCGAGATAATTTGTCTTTAGTATCAAAAATTGATACTAAATGTGTATTTGAGGATCATTGGATGAGTGCAGCACCGACCGAACCGCTAATTGAAGAGGCGACAGAGCAACGACAACGCTCAGGTTTATTTGCTAGCTTAAAGCAGGTATTAAAAGCTCAAGGTGTGCGTTACAAAGACCTTGCTGAGAAAATGAATACTTCAGAGCCGACCATAAAACGCTTATTTGCCGAGCAAGACTGTAAGCTCAGCCGCTTGCTGGAAGTTTGTGAAGTACTGGGTATTAGTTTTACCGAGCTGGTAGATTTAGCAACTAATCAGCCAATAACCCCAAGTGCATTATCACTAGAGACAGAGCGGGCTTTAGCTTCGAAGCCCGGATTGATGTCGTTCTTTATGCTGCTAGTCAGTGAGTTTGATATTGAGTCAATTATTGAGCATAACCAGTTAAGCAAACAAGATGGCTATTTGTATTTACGAGAATTGGAAAAGCTTGAGCTGATTCGATTGAGGCCAGATGACAGTTATTATTTTTTGATCAATAGACCCATTTTATGGCGCTTAGATGGACCTTTACATTCAACTTTAGTAAAGGTGAATCAAGGTTTTATCAAAGAATCAATCAGTCAGAATAATAGTAATAAATATCCATTTTATTCTGCCAGCCGCTTATTAAGCTCGAACAGTATTAAGCAACTGAACCAAGATGTTGATAATTTATATCAGTCATTTCAAAAACAGGCGGTATTAGATCAAATGTTCTATCCCAGAGAAGAATTGTCACCTTATAAAATGGTTTCAACTCTTGGGCCATTTGATCTAGTTAAATATTTCAAAGTGCCTGCTTTTTCATGATCTAATAATATAAACCATAAACTAGATAGCCAATCAGTGCGCACCAAAAGAGAATGCCCACAACAAAAATAATTAAGGCGGTGCGTTGTTTCTCTGGCTCTCTTGGTTTAATGCCTTTTAAACGCATGGTGAGCTGAGCAGTAAGGTTTACCGAAGCAATATTGGCGATTAGCAACAGAGCAGCGCCTTTAGCTTCAGGATAGGCCTCAAGGCCAAGACAAATTCCTAAGGTTACTGTCGGCGGTAACAGCGCTACTGCCACCATCACTCCAACGAGGACTGACGATACCCCCGTAGTAATCGAAAGCGCCGCAGCTGCGCCTGAGGCGAGCGCTAATGCTAAGCCATCCATCCCTACCGTGGTACGAGATAATAGTTCAGGGGTAAGGCTTAAGTTAGGGTAAAACAACGACAGAATAATCGACAAAACCAGCGCAAAGCCAATGCCTACGACGAGAGTTTGCAAGGCATTCACAATCCCTTTTACCTGCCCCAATATTGTCGATAGAGACAGTGCGAGATTCGGCCCTAATAAAGGGGCAATCACCATCGCGCCGATAATTACAGCAACGTTATTTTCGATCAAACCAATGGCTGCAACAATGGTGCTGAGAAAAACCAGCATCATATAATGGCTATCCAGCTTACCCTGAGCTTTTAATTGGCTGAGTAAGGCTTCCCGGGAAATCGTAGCGGTGCTATTGCTGGCTTTATTTTTCTCGTAGGGCAGAGCGATCTCTAGCGGATAGACTAAAACACGAAAATTACTCTTGCCATCCATTAGATTTTGCAGCTGATCGAGGATTTTTTGTGATTTCGATTTCTCAACCAAAATTTTAATAGCGATCTGTTTTTCGCTGGCGCTACTCAGCCAATAGTCAGCAGCCTCATTTTGCTTGGCAATACGAGTAATTGCATCTTCATTGGAAGGGGGAGCAATGGCTTCGATGGTGATCATATTATTTAAAATACCCTGAGAATCTAGGGATAGATTAGCATTAAAAAATCTATAGATTCAAAAAATATTACTTTAAACGGGCTAGAAGCTCAGTTGAGCGCGAAAAGAATAGGCATAGCCTGTTTGGTTGTTATTTACTGTGTCTCCACTAATCGTAGGGATTGTCATATTGGCCATTAATTTAAATAAGGGGGTGATATAAATATTGGCTCCTATTAAGCTACTCGAGGCCTTGCTACCGACATCATGGTCATCTAAATCAACGTAGGAATGGCGAATTACACATTCAAAAGCCAGAGCTCTCTTTAATTTTGCCGATTTAAAGACTCCTTGTTTATATTTGTAGCCTCCGAAGAATCGATAACTTGCTTGAATGTAGCCACCCGTGTAAAACCAAGACCTTCCATCACTCTGTAATACTTCATTTGCAAATAACTCACCCTGCATTAGAAATTGTTTTTTGTGTAATGCCCAGTCTACTTGATAAATTAAACTGTCGTCCGCATAGAAGCGAGCGCTACGGATGATAGTATCGGCAGTATGGACCTCACCTTTTATCTTGTATTGAGCTTTGTTATTTAGCCAGCGTTTAGAGAAAGAGCTGCCTAAATGAATTGTTGAATGTTTCTGTTGGATTGGAGCCATTGTTAAGCGCATAGTGAATGCCTTAACGTCGTTGTCTCCTTGTTGGCTAAAATCAAAATTGGCTAATGCAAAATCAAAACGATTATCTCTGTCTATATAGTAGCCAATAGCGAAGTAATTCTTTTTAGTCTTATAGTCAATTTGAGCACCAAAACTTCTACCGGGAGAGAATGTATTGGTTGCTAGTGAGCGTTCAATAGCAATGAGCTCGGAAGAACTTGTTTGCTGCTCTAGGCCAAATGGCTCTTTCATTCGGCCTAGTTGGAGGGAAATGTTGTTATCACTTTTTAGCTGAAGATAAGCATCCCCTAAAAACAATTTCTCTTTATCCTGAAATACTCGGGCATATTTCAGCTGTAGCTTAAGCTTAATATGTTGGCTCGGCTTACTGGTTAAGCTGAGTTTAGAGCGTCTTATCTCGGTTTTATGTTGATATTGTGATTCGTCTTTATTATAGAAGGCGCCAAAATAATCGTGATCTATCATTAAGTAGCCACCAATTTCAAAGATCTCAGAATCTTTTGAAATATCGCTATAAGCTAATAAAGTGAAGAAGCTAAGGTATAGAATTGATAAACACTTAGGCATTCTTTTGTTCTACCGGCTCTAAAGATGATGAAGAATTAATGCTTCTTGGTTTGAAGTGGATTTTTAGTCGAGTACTGTCCCTCAAAAAATCGATTGTTAAAATTTCTACTTGTTTAACGTCGAGTCCCGTTCTTTTTTTAATATCGTTAATAAGTTCAGTATGGCGAGCAGTATTAATGAGTTCTATTTTTTCGTAGTCAATTTCTAGTTCATCTAAAGAGGGTAAGATGAGGCTTGTTTCTAATAAATAGGTGATAAGACAGATCGATAGAGATATAACGAGTAATTCAATGGTTTTCATAGTACCAACGGCTGATAGTAGAGCAATCGCAATAACTAAAAACAAATACGTCATTTCTTTGATACTTATCGATTCTGTTCGATAGCGCAGCATCGAAAATACAGCGAATAATCCAAAAGCAAAGCCCATGGAAACTTCTGCTGAATGCAGTAGAGACGTGACTAAAAATACACCGATACCAAATAGCATGAACGATGAAGCATTCGCTCTGTGTTGTGAAAACTTGTAGTAGCAAAAACGTATCAATATAACAATGCACAATGTATTGATTAATAACCGTAATACGAAGTCTGAACCTAGGGTGAGTTCCATTATATATTTCTCATGTTTATTATTTGTGTTTTTTTCAATGTAATGAATTAAGCTTATTGAGCTGACGTAATACGTTTTTAAAGCGATTAGACTTTAATGGTTTTATGCTCTTATCGTTATTGTTGGTATTAGTGAGTACACTGCCAATACAGTATTTACTGAAATTTAGATCATGATATCCCCGTGCTTTTAGTTGTTGCCTGCAGGGTGATGAAAGAGCTTTTCTATCTTGCTTTATTTCAATAATAAAAACTTTATCTTGTATCGATTGGGTTTGATCAATCGCATTACGAAAGCTTAGGTTTAGGTCGATAGTGATACGTTCTTTATTACTACTGTTATTTAGTAACGTAATTCTTTGATAGTTAACAAATAATGCCGTTTCAAATTTAGTTGAGTAGCCAAGAGTTTCTCTAATGAATTCATTGACTCTAATTTGATCTGGTAAAATACAATCCATAGGAATTCGTTGTTTAATTGTACGTTTGTTGTTGTTTTTGAATTTAATTTCCATGTACCCCATATCGGATTCTACGTAGCGACGAAAACGAACTTTATAGCGGTTTAACTTGCCATTATGGTGATCCAGGTAAAAGCTTCTTTGTTTATTATCAAAGTAAGTGGTTTGATAATGAAAAATTCGCCTGCCACCTGAGTTTAAAATGCTGTAGTTAGGTGCAATGTCTTGCATTAGCGAATTGAAATCTTTCATTGGTAATAAATATTTACTATCCATCCGATCCATCAAAGATGCGGAATTTTGCTCAAACAAAGAATGCGCTTCAAATTTTTGTAATATCGCTAAATCATTACCCTGAGTACTCTTAATCAATTTTAAATGAGCGGCCTCATATTGCTTAGGTACAAGAGTGATTGCATGAGAAATATTGTTAATTGCCACTTTCATCTCCTAATACTCAGTAATTTGGTAGTTGGGGGCATGAACTCGGCCCATTTCAGCAGTGATGCTGCCTTCTATAGGGCTATCGTTACTGCCCAAACCGGTGCCAGTAAAATTAATCGTCCCGCTGTGGCCAACACTGATCAGTTCTAACTTAGGTGGGGTTGAATCTTTATCGATGACTTTAAATAACATCAAGTTGCTTGCGATACCTTGAAATTGAATATTCCCAGATTGATAATCTGGCTTTTCGATAAATACCTGAAGAACATAACTATCGGGGTATAGCGGTGGGGTTGCGGCACCGATTAAGGTTAATGCAATAACCGAGGGCAGAGTGCTGTTATCTTCGTTGTATTCAAGACTATCGGTTGTTGTGTATTGTGAAACGATAGACATAGATGCACTTCGTACAAGCCCTTGCGAGTCGGTGAAGGTAAAACTTCCTTTATCGCCATCGATATCGCTTTCAAATTCAGCGGTTAATTGAGTAGTTGAATTAATATGAGTGCAATCAATCGCTTGGTCGGTTAATAAATAAGACGTGTGGTTTATATCGCCTGCCATTGCTTGAGCTAATAAGTCTCTTTGGCTGGGCTGGTTCTTTGTTTCATTACCTGAGATGAAATCTTGCATAGACTGGTAACTTTCTTCAGGGCTAGCGGTTAATTCTTGAATCGTTGCCAATTTTTCTAGAAGAGCATCTTCATTCCAATGTTCTGTTAGTAACGTATTAATTGTTGAGAAGTATTGATTTCGAGTTTGTTCTATATCGTATAAGCGTTTAGCAAGTGATAGGTTTTTAAATAATGGCCCTGAGTTGGGTTTGAATATGTTGTCGGTAGTAAAGGCACTGTCAGTTCCCCAAGGAATAAAATGGAATAGGTCATCCGTTGGATTATGATACATATAGTAGTTATTGGTATTTCCTGTTGCTGAGTCCCAGTGACCAATTAGCGTTTCAACAGCCCAGAAAGTAATAAACTCTGAGATGTCGATATGTTGAGCAAGTTGAGTAACAAATTCATCATCTTCGAGTTTTAATACTTCTGAAAATCTATCTAGGTCAGAGCGATCATTTTCTGTTTTGTTCGTTTTTAATTCGAAACGATCATTGAGATTGGTACCAATGTCCGCGACTTGGGCCTCGTACAAGTTGCCTGACTTATCGTTAAAATAGCGTTTAAGAAAAGGCTTCTTAATGCTTTCAATATGACTATAAATACCCATGTCTTCATTATTAATGACCACATGGGCTAGATTACAACGAGGTGCTATCAGTCCTGCTGCCCGATATAAATCATAAGCCATGCATTGATGAGTATGGCTGGGGTCTTGCCGATCATTATTCAGCGTCATACGTTTTAATGTTTTAAAGGTGCGACCTTCTTGGTGAGTATCAAAATTCAGTTTTATAGAAGGACGAAGACGGCTTAAAGAACCTAAGAAGCCTTTCTTTCTTATTGCTACATTTTCCAGTAAATCACCATCTATACTCGCGGTTGCTTTAAAGTCGCTGTATTCGAAGTCTGTTGAAGAGCATGCATTCATAGAAACATTCAACGGGCGGCCTTCGGTGCGAAGCTTAGCGAAGTCAGCAGTAGGCATTTTAAGATAAATTTGCAGTAAGCGTTCACGATCGAAGGCATCGTCAGTCACATTACCTTCAACTGCGGGGACGAAAAATGCATCGTCGTCTTTGGTTTTGCTATCACCACCACAGGCGAATAAACCAATGGTTGATATGATTAATAGTGAGAGTTTTAGCGGTCTCATTTTCACGTCCTTGCTTATCTAAATGTATATTAATTAGATTAAGCAGGGCTGAGATGAGAGGCAGTCACCAAAAGGACCATTACTGGGTGTATTAGTGTGAACTGGTTCACACTAGTGGAGAGTAAATGAGTATTTTAATGAGACCAATTGTTCAGAATAACCATTGCCTCAGTACGAGAATTCACTTGCAGCTTTTGATAAATATTCTGTAAATGACGTTTGACCGTCGAAACAGAGATAGTAAGTGTTTCTGCAATTTGCTTATTGCGATCCCCTTGATTGATTAGGTTTAAGACCTCTAATTCTCGATGGCTTAGGCTTTCTACTAGGTCTTGATTTATTTGATGAGCAATAGTCTGCTGGGTTGAAGGAAGTACCTGAGTAGAATCATCTAGCGTGATATCCAAAGAGGGTGTGTTACGACGAACCTCTATAGCCAGTAATAACCTCTGGCAATAATCGGCTTCTATATCGTGATCTAATGCTAATTGAATGAGGGGTAGTATTTTACCTTCATCGGCAATGATTAGATTAATAAATTGATATTGAGAAGCGAGTTCTAAGGTCAGTTTAAAATATTCTAGAGCCCGCTTCTCTTCTCCTAGAGCGAATAAAATTTGAGCTGGAATTAAATAACAGATAATTTGCCGATGAGTATTACCTGAGTTAGCACTCGCATTGGCAATTTCTGCATATAAATCTGTTTCGCCAGAAGTCATTATCATCTGGCCTGAAGCCTGTACTACCTGCTCAAATAACGCCCTAAAGCGATAATTTGTTTTTCCAATGCTGTCGGTATCGGTATCTTGGTTTGCAAGTTGTAGCAGTGGAAAGTTATTGCCCATTCTTGATTCTAAAAGAGCACTAAATGTTTTTGTATCTAATAATATTGAGGCGTTTGGGCCTAGGTTTTTTTCTATCTGGTTTTCATGGTGTTCTAATTGCTGTAGACAAACTCGAGCCTCTTCTAAGCGATTTGTGCTAGACAGCAAGTGATAATGAGTATGAAACTTGTTGTAGATGATCTCTCTAGGTTCCGTAAACTCATGCAAAGAATTCAATAATCGGTGATAGCTTTGCCAAGCAAGATCGAGTTGATTATTTTCTGTATACAGTATGGCTATTGCCGCGTAAACAGAGGATATATTTGGCAGGTTAAAATAACCTTTTCTATCAAACCAGGCCAAGTATTCCTCGGCCAAGGTGATTGCTTGTTGTATTTGACCATTATGATATAAGGCATGCAACAACCAGCTTAGTGCGGCAATAGCGCACAAACCATCGTCTATTTCTTTTGCTAAAGCGAGTGCTTTTTTATTATGTTGAATAGATTGGCTGATGTCATCATTAAAAAAACAATCAATACCTTTGCCAAATATGACCCAGCAATTTAATGCATTGTTAGCGCCATAATATTGTGACTCCAGCTGATAAGTAATTGTATTTGCTTTATCTCTTTGGCCTGTGAAGCGGGCAATCTGTCCTCGCAATACCATACTTCCCATAAGTAGAGATGTTTTTTCATCTTCTGAGCAATATTCTTGGCTGCCAACAGATTGAAAAAAAGTCTCGATATATTTTAGATACTCTTCGACTTCGCTGTATTCATAGCGACTGAACTTTATAATGGCTGAGAGTAAGCATAGGTGAGGAAGCGACAGAATAATGTTTTCTGGGATGCGGGCTAATATATTTGAGACATGATCAAAGTGTGTAACTTGAATGAGTGATGGATACAGCTTAACCATTAGTTCAGCGCAGTTTTGCCAAGCTTCTAATTCAATACTGAGTTCTAAGGCTTCATGGTGACTTTGGTTGTTAGTTAACCAGGTAAGCGTAATGTATTTATTTCTCTCGATAGTTTCTTGGCTTAAAGAGCAATTATCGATGATCCAATGACGAAATAAGCTGTGTAGGCGGTAGCTATTGGTTTTTTTTAGGCGAGATTCTATTTTGCTAATGAACAACCCTTGCTGAATTAAAGTCTCTAGTATCTCTTTATTATTTCTATTGGGGTTGAAGAGCTGACACAGTTCAAGATCAAAGTACTCGGCGATACAGATATCTTTTAATACCTCTTGTATGTTGACCGCCAGTTGAGAAAAAACTTCATCGAATAGAAAGTTTGCCAATAGAGAGTCATTGGTATTGGTGCAATCTTCAAATTGGGTGCCAGATTTTAATGCTAGCCCAGTGAGCTGTATTGCAGCTGCCCAGCCCTCAGTTTTTTCAAATAAACGTTGCTGTTGTTGTTCACTAAGTTCTATCCCGAGTTTAATTGTTAAAAATTCTTTTATTTGTTCGGGTTGGAAAATAAGTTCTGCTGCTGAAATTATATGTGCTGTCGATTTAGAGTAACGATTTGCTAGCAACAAAGCAGGAGGTTTACGCGCTGTGATAATGACCTGTAGCCAGCTTGGAATGTAATCTAAAAATCGATTAAATGATTGCAGTATTTGAGGGTGGTCGATGAACTGAAAATCATCCAAAACAATCACTGCACGGCTGGGTCTATTCCATTTTCGAGTTAGCTTTTCTAGTGACGCTAATACCAAATCGCTGATTAGGCAATAATCTTCAATGAAATGCGATTCAAGCATTCTCTCAGCTTTATCATCCAAGTCGCGATCAATGTGTCTTAGGCAGGCGCAGAGATAAAGCCAAAAAGAGCTGGGCAGATTATTCTGTTCATCTAATGAAAGCCAATGAACGGGGTGGCTAGCATATTGCAGCCAGTCACATACGAGACTTGTTTTACCATAACCAGCTGGCGCAATGATTAATGTAAGGGGAAACTGGCTATAGAGGTTTAGCTTTTCTACCAGTTTGGGGCGATTGAAGAGCTTACCAGAACTAGGGATTGTAAGTTTTCGCTGCAATACAATTTGATTCATCCGTGAACTCAGCATCTCTCAATTATTAACTTCTAATTTAGGTTCATATAATATTATGTCGAAGGGCATATCAAGGGAAAATTTTTATCAGCATCGCGGAGGCTGTTGGGTTGCTAGCCAAACCTTATAAATTATTCAATCTCAGCACCTGATGATTCACATGATCAAGCGCACCCGCTATATACCCAGGCTCGGTTTGCGAAAACTCTGAGCCAATTAAGCCCAAGTTCAAATCTTTTAACTCAGCTTTAAATTTAGCCTCATCGAAATGTGCATGTTGAGAAGGCTCGGAGATGTCGGCCGCATTGGCTATAAAGGCATTGCTTGCCCAGTCTACATAATGAGTACTGATAGGCGACAGTGCGGCTTCGCCGAATAACTTACCTAGCTGAGCCACGCAGGCATCAATCATGGTCTGCTCATTTAAAGATTGCCTGTTAACCGCTGGCACACCAATAAAACCAAATAACGCAGCAGGGCTTTCTTTAGCACCTTCTTTAGAACCACGAGAGGCGTCAGCACCACAAGCATCGTTGATCTCAACCATCGGGCCAACTCGGCTAAAGCCTTGCCCCGACAAACCCGCATCACGCCAAAACGGTTTATCATAAACCGCGACAAATTTAGCTTGTGCCGACATCCACGTTTGCTGAGCTTGCAGGTGCGATACCAACGCTTTACTTAATGCACAATGTTCAGAGGCTAAGAATAGAGGCGCTATCTGTCGTGGCGGCATGGCTAGCCATAAGTGTTTGCACGATAAAGTTTCACCGCTGCTCAGTTGTACCTGCCAAAGGTTATCTAGCTTGGTAATGTGCTTAACAGGGGAGTTTAATGAAATACGCTCTTGAGGCAGGCTATCTTTTAAGGCTGTAACCATCGCGCCCATGCCACCAACTACGCGGTTAGACAGCATTTCTTCTTGACTGCGTTCACGTTGAATAGGGCTGTTTGGTCCCGCTTGGTAGACATAATCTCCTTGAGTATATTGCTCAAAACTATCAATGTTCAATTCAGCGAGTAGTGTCTTAACGCTGTTCTGATGAGGCCAAAACCAAGTAGGGCCTAAATCTAAACCTTGCTCAGTGCTTTGAATGCGACCACCTAACGTGGCTTGAGCTTCAATCAATTTAAAATCTAACTCACGCTTCGCCAAATGACGGGCCATAACACAGCCGCTAATACCGCCACCAATAATCAAATGCTCTACAAAATTCATAATCACACATCACAAATACATTTATCAACGTATTGTACTGTAAATAGTACGCTATAGAATGTCCGAAACAATATTGTTCACGACCAAAGGAAATTAACCATGAGTAAGCATGTACGAGATTTACTTTTTGAATTTGAAGTTCAAACTTAAGTAGAAGAACACTTCCGTTTACACGTATTAAAAGTGACCCTAAACGAAAATGGTGAAGCGGAAGAATACGGCAACGCTTTGCCAGTGACAAAGATCGAAATAGATTCAGAAGATAAGGAGTGCTTGCTTCATTTTGATGAGCACTCGACTGACTTTGTCACCATCACTGAAGCAAAGGCCATATTTGTTGAAAGTCTGATTGATGATGAAGTGCAGGGCTATGAAGTATTTGCATCAGAAGAAAAAGAACTCGAAGATTCTCATGTAAGATTAGATACACCACTAATAGGATTTGGTGAAAATGCCGAGCTTAAGTGTTTCTTTGTGGTTTGTCAGGCTTAATGATGCTGGATAGATATTCGGAACAATAAATAGTTGTAATAAAATAAAATTCACAAAAATAACTTGTGGATTTTATAGAAATTAAAGAATCATTTATTACCCTTTATAGTGTGTTTTAGTCTATAAAAATAGATGTTTTTACACTCGATACTCCTTTGAGTAAGCTAAAATTAATACTAGATGAAACAAAGTATTGGTGGCTTTATGTCTGATGCAAATAGTGATAACAACTCCGGAGAATTCCTTATTAGCTCCGCTGATTATGACGATCAACTGGCCGATAAAATCACCACCTTGGCTGGGCAGATTAATGCCGCTAATTATCGATTTTTAAAGTTGATTGCTGAATTCGATCGCCGAGAAGGTTGGGCGGGATTTGGTATTCGTTCTTGTGCGCACTGGTTAAATTGGAAATGCAGCATTGGAATGACAGCCGCAAGAGAGAAAGTTAGAACGGCACGAGCGCTGGATGGCTTACCCGGCATCAATGAAGGTTTTGAAAAAGGAGAGTTAAGTTATTCAAAAGTACGGGCAATGACTCGTGTGGCGACTCAGTTGAATGAACCTTTTTTATTAATGGTTGCAGAATACAGCACGGCTCAGGATATGGAAAACTTGGCTGGTACGTTTCGTACCGTGAGCCACTGTGATGATGGTATGAATGGCTGTGTAAATTCTGAGTTAAGTTCTGAGTCGAACTCTGATTTAAATAAGGCGCTCGCTGCTAAAGGGTATTTAGACCAAGATGAGTTTGGCCGCAGTAAAGCTCAACGTGAGAAGGAACTCATTCAGCTTCAACAAGAAAATCGCAAGGTCACCTATTTTCATGACGATGATGGCTCGTGGATTATCCAAGCGCGGTTACCTGACGAAGAAGGTGCCTTGTTGATTAAGGTGCTTGAAGAATTGGGTAATCAAATTGTAGATACTGCTGATTCTGAAGCTGAATTTAAAAGTAGCAGCCTAGTCATGGGGGCTGCAGAGGAGAAAAGCGTTACCGCGGAAGCGTCGAGCACGGAATCTGTCTCTTTTATTCCAGACAAATTAACCTTTCCTCAACGCCGAGCCGATGCTTTGGTTGCCTTGTCTGAGCAGTATCTTGCCAGTTTAAATAACCCTACAGCTGCTTCGCTAAAAGCGGCTGAGCGTTGTCAGCTTGTATTGCATGTACATACGGGTAGTAACTCGGGAGATAACTCTAATCCGGCGGCTAATCTAGACGCCAATTTAGATGGCCGCTGGTTAATGCCCGATGCAGCGAGGCGCTTGGCCTGTGATGCGAACTTGTTGATGGTTACTGAGGATAGCGCGGGTAATGTATTGGATATTGGCCGTAAGTCTCGAATTATTCCGCCAGCTATGAGTAGGGCATTAGCGATTCGTGATGGTGGTTGTTGTCAATTCCCAGGTTGTTGTGAATCTCGTTATACAGAAGGGCATCATATAAAGCACTGGGCTGATGGTGGCGAGACTAAATTGGATAATTTAGTGACCTTGTGCAAATACCATCACAGAGAGCTGCATAAAGGGACCTTTTATCTTTGCTTGAAACCAGAGCAGCCAACTCTGCTGCAATCTAAACCAGAACGCTTTGCAGATCGCTTGTGTTTTTCTAAAGTAGATCGTTATTTTGATTCGCCATTTAACCGATCTAAAGACTTCGTGATAGCGTCCAACCCCGCTAAGTTTACCTGTGCTTGTCATCGCTTTTCTGAGCTGGAGAAGACCTTAAACAATGAACTGAGTGAACCGATTACTGCACAAACAGCGGTGACGAAGTGGACTGGGGAAACGATGGATTTGAGTATGACGATAGAGGGTTTGATGAATGCTAGTCAAGATCGGCAGTCAGGGTTGGGGTAATTGAAGGAAGTATATTAATTCAGCGTATTGCCTAATTTATATACTTTCTAGTATTGGTATGATTCTGAAGCTAGGAGGTTAGGGTCGATTAAAGCGACGCAATGATGTTTAAGGGGATCCAATGATTAAGGCTACTTTAATTTTATGTTTTTTGAGTATATTTATGGGCTGTAGCACGAATATGACTGAAGTTAAAAATATAGCAGATGCTATTGAAAAATCTTCCACTGTCAGTGAGGAGATAAAGCAATTGGACCTACTAGTTCAAGCTTTACATAAAAATGAATCCTCTATTGTTGTTAGTATTTATAAAGAAGGAATGGAAGTACCTATTCAGCAACTTCCTGAAATTATCGATGATGAGTTGATTATTCATATTGCATTCTCTGATGGCTCTAAGTTTGAATGGAAGCCGAAAGATAATGGGAATATCTATATATTATTAAGAGAGTAGTCTCTATTAATTACCTGTGTAACTGCTCGATTCAAATATAGCCACTTACTTATGAAAGTTATAATTTTTACTTTTACGTTGTTTAATCTTTCTGCATGTATAGCTAGTGATACATCATTATCTGAGATTGGTTACCTTAAACGTGCGATAGTTAATACGCCTTATTCAGCATTAATTCAGCAGAGAGATATTAAGACTGAAGCTGTTTCTGGTGATGATTCTATAATGAAAATGATTATATCAGCAGAGGTTATTGAAACATTCAGGGGGGGGAGCAAAAAGTTTTGCAGTATGAAATGATAGTTGAGAAGGGAGAGGATGTTGATGTTGAGTCTCAGCCTATCGTTGTCACTCTATGTAAGCAAGGCGGTCGTTATTTTTGGCCAGGAACAGGAGCGATGTTTTCTAATAAGAAAATAATAATAGAAAGTGTCAGAAATGAAGTTAAAGCATTAGATACTCATCAAGTTGAATTTAATGCTTGTGAATGATTATTTCCCCATGTGCTTTGATGAAATAACGCACACCACGGCCAATACCCTCAACTCTAAGGCATCCCTTTAAAACAAGATCGCCTAAATCACGAGTAGCTGTTGCTTTGGCGCATTTTGCCAAAGCAGAATATTTCTGAGCACTAATGCCATTAGGAAAGCCTTCTTTCCCCGCTTTAAATATTTTATTAAGCGCAGCTGTTTGGCGTTCCGAAATATCAGTATTTTTATGACGCTGCCAAAATTGAGTTTTCTGGAAGATAACTTCCATTTTAGATTCAGCATCTTCTTGCGCCGCTATCAGTGTTTCGATAAACCATATCAGCCAAGACGTAATATCTAATGCATTAGAATCATCCAGCTCACTAACATCACAACAGCTAGCTTGGTTTAGATGCTGGTAATACGCTTTCTTATTTTTCTCTATGTGCGTAGACATGCTTAATACCACTGGGGCTCCTAAGTCCTGTGCCAATGCATACTCGATAATGGCGCGACCTATGCGACCGTTACCATCATCGAAAGGGTGTATCACCTCAAACCACAAATGAGCGATACCTGCTCGAATAACACCAGGGATAGGTTGAGACTCTGAGGTCGAAGAGGAGTCGCCTGAGACGCTGTTATTAAACCAGTCTAAGAATCCAGTCATGAGATGATCAAGGTCTTTACTATCGGGTGCTTGATAGTGCACTCGTTCATAACCAATCGGTCCGGAAACAATTTGCATAGGCTCAGGGCTATTACGCCATTGGCCAACGATTAAATCAGAATTCAATATGCTGTCTTTAAAGCCGACAAGAACCATCTGATGCCAGTTGAATAACAGCTCTCTACTCAAAGGCTTATGGAAGTTTTTTCGCACATCAACAATAAGTGCGGCTAAGCCTTCTGCTTTAGCGTCGGCAACGTTAATAGGAGTCTGGGTAAGATTCAGATAATTCTGAAGTGATGAACGTACACTGGCAGGGTTAAGATTCTCACCTTCGATAAGGCTGGTATTGATGGCTTCATCGACCATTAGATCTAGCTGGGCTGTAAGGGCATCATCAAGGTCGGTTTGTAACAAGCTGCCTGATAGTTTTGCTGTCTGCTTAGCGTATTGATAGGCCAAGGCAGAAAGCTTTTCGCTATCGTAGACAAAGCTAGGCCATTGCTTGTGTTGCCAGATATAGTTCACTTATTTACCAACATAGAGTTGCCTAAAATACCGTTTGAACCGTAAATAATGTATTTGCGGCTCAGTATTGTGGCTTATTTGATGCGAAAAGGCAATTTTTGCGGCTCAAAGTGCTAATTGGATGGCTAGGTGCAATTCGAACCTCGTACTGGTGGGGCCTCGGGATTATAAGATTGGTTGAATGTTCTGGGGTTATTCTTGTTAGGCTGGGTGTCTAGATAGTGTTATAAATTTGCGGCTCATTATTACGTGCTATTTGAGGCGGAAAGGTGATCTATAGATACGCGAGTGAGCTGTAGCAGAAGAAAATATATTTATCTAGAGCCTATTTGAAATTCTGATGAATGCAAATAAGTGATAAATGTGTAAGTATTATCAGTAACTTTAGTTCTGAAAAAGATGTAACCATGGACGATTCAAAAATTTCTCCCAGTCTTCTTCCTCACCTTAACGAAATAGCAAAGCGCCTGTGGTCTGGTCATGCAGCAATTATGGTTGGTGCCGGATTTAGTAAGAATGCTGTGCCCTTAGATGACTCGGTAAAGGGTTTTCCTGATTGGAACCAGTTAGGAGAGATCTTCTATGAGAAGGCAAGAGGGAGAAAAATTGGAAGTGAAAAGTTTTTAAGTCCTTTAAAATTAGCTGATGAGGTTCAAGCCTCATTTGATAGGCCAACACTACATAAGTTATTAGAAGATTCTATTCCTAATAACGAATATGAGCCTTCTGGGCTTCATGTGAAGTTATTAGATTTACCTTGGGCTGATGTCTTTACTACGAACTACGATACATTGCTTGAACGAGCGACTAAATCAGTGTCGGATTATAGTTACCAAACTGTTGTTAATACAGAAGGATTGGTTTATTCGAAAAGCTCAAGAATAGTAAAACTTCACGGTAGCTTTCCTGATTCAAAGCCATTCATCATATCCGAAGAGGATTATCGTCGTTATCCAATAGATTTTGCTCCATTTGTTAATACTGTTCAGCAGGCTTTGCTGGAGAATACATTGGTTCTTATTGGATTCTCTGGGGATGATCCCAATTTTTTGCGATGGATTGGCTGGATACGAGATAATTTAGGGCAAGAAAATTCACCTAATATATACATAGTTGGAATTCTAAATTTAACTAAAGCACAAGAACTTCTCTTTCTAAGAAATAAAATAATTCCTATTGATATGTCAGAACTAGACGATATTAGGCCGGATGAACATTATAAAGGGTTGGATAAGTTTTTTGAGTTTTGTGCTTGTAAAAAGGGAGAGTCTGATCGTCTTGACTGGCCTAAAGGGAATAAATATTCTCCTCCAAGTTATAATGATAATAAAATGCCTGGAGAGAAAGATACTGAAAAAGAGCAAGTTGAAAGAGAACAATATGAGAAAGAGCAAGCTGAAATAATTCTTGAGTACTGGAAAGAACAGCGCTTCCAATACCCCGGTTGGGTAGTAGTTCCAGAGGATAGAAGGAAGGATCTTTGGCGTGGTACTAAAAATTGGGCTGGGTATATAGAAAAAATAACAAAGCTCTCTCCTGTAGCGAGGCTAAGCTTTATTTTTGAATACTTTTGGCGAATAGAAAAATGCTTGTGCCCAGTTTTTGACGATCAGGTTGATGCTATTACTTCAGTGCTAGATATTTATCTGCAGGCTTTAGTTAATGATACTAAGTTTTCTGAAGAAATGTTAATCGATATGAAAGCTCAAGAAGTCTCTAAGTCAGGACTAAGAGATATGATAGTGTTCTTAATATTAGCGCTACTTCGTTATTATCGGGAGGAGGGTAAATTAGACGATTGGCATACTTTAAAAAATAAATCTGAAAGTATTTTTAAAAGAGAGGAAGACTTAGCGGGACTTCGTTACGAACATGCTTTGTTTGGTTTGTTTCAATTTGACCTTGATAGTGTGAGCTCTGCAGTAAGTAGCTGGGATGTAAATGAAACAATGCCATTTTGGCTGGCTAAAAAAGCTGGTCTGCTTGCTGAGCTAGGGAAATTAGATGAAGCCGTAGATAAGTTAGAAAGAGCGCTGAGCACTGTTCGTTCCAAACAAAATTTAAAACCTATAACGATAGATTACTCTTTAGTTTCTCAGGAGGCATATATCCTTGTTTTATTGAATTATGTTAAAGGAGGAAAGGCGTGGAGTGAGAAAAATTATGATGAGAGATCAGATTTTTCTGAAAGGTGGAATGAGTTAAAACAATATAAATGTGATCCTTGGAATGAATTAAAATTACTTGAATTACCATTAACAGTTGAACCGAGAATAAAAACTGATATTACAGTTCGAAAGGAATTTGATATTGGTAGAGCTACAAGAATAAGGCATTTGGGAGGAGGAAGTGAAGATGCGTTGGATGCATTTAGAATGCTTAAATTTTATGAGGATATTGGTGTTCCTCATCGAATTCCAGGCAGTACTTTTTCCAAAGGAATAATAAATGGCATTTTTGAACGAGTTTATGAGTATGTACCATATTGGGTACTTGCAACTATGTTGAGAGCAGGAAGTCGAGAGTCAGTTCAATATGTATTTGACCGAAGGGCTATGGATTCTATGATCCTTGCTGAGGTTGAATCTTTGTCAGCTAACTACATTTCTATATTCAATAGATTTTCTTTTCAAGGTGATGGAATAAAATTTCATCAAGAGCAATCCTTAAGGCAGTTGATGCCAGAAGTACTGTCAAGACTGTGCTCGAAATCGACTGTAAAGACTCAAATGGCTCTGTTTGACTTATTGCTGGCTATATACCTTTCAGAGGAAGGGCGTGACTTAGAAGGAGTGAGTAATTTGATGAAAAGGTTGATGGCAACTATTTCTGAATCAGATTTGTTGGAATATATGCCAGTGCTTCTCAAATTTCCAATATTAGATAATGACGACTTTAGAGTAAATCGTAATCTTCCTAACCCTTTTGAATTTTTAGGCCATATCGAAGAAAAGTTTCTTACAGTTAAACCAGGTTGGTCACTGGATGATCAGAAAGTGTTAGATCTTATTGCAAATGTTACTAATGAGAAAAATGGAAAGCGAACAAGGTGTGTTCGAATAATTATGGAGCTTATGAGGTTAAATCTTCTAACAGATGAGCAAATACAGTTATTTTCTATATCACTTTGGTCTGAGCTTGATGAGTCTGGATTTCCTGCTCGCACGAATTATTACAAATTTGTTTTTTGCGATGCGTTGATTCCTAAGGATGTTGATGGGAAAGAAATGATAAAGAAATATTTGCTTGAAAAAAATATTTCTACTCAAATACAGCAGGCTGATTCAGGCATTAAGCTAGGAGGAGGTGATGTTCCCCTTTGTCATGAAATGGTTGGAGCAAGCAGCTTTGTGGATTGGAATTCAAATGAGACTCATCTTATTTTTCAAAAGCTATTAAGTTGGTGGGATGCTGATAAAGGGTATCTTGAATATAAAAAAGACAGTGAAATACAGAGAGAGTTTCAACTTCGCTTTACGCGACTCGGATTGGCTCTGGTTGCTGTAGCCCCAAAACAATTTGATAGTAATCGCCAGGAGGATGTTGCGTCACTTCGACGTCTAGTTGCTGAAATGAAGGAGTGGGGATTACCAGTTTGTCGTATCCAGAGTGTGTTCATTCATATTATTCCTGAATGGAAGCAGGGTCTGATAGATATTATAACTTCGGACTTTTTACATGCCGATGATGTGTTCATAAGCGATGCCGTAGAGGCAATCCATAGCCTGTTAGGACAACCGGAGGGCTATGTTGGCGTAGAGGTCGTTAAATCAGTCTTGGCTTTATTTACTACTACTTTGCAATATCGTGATAACGCTCGTTTGGAATACGCCCTCTGGTCTGGTGTGAGGGTACTTGAAAATCAGGAGTCGTATTTTGACGGTGGATTTGAAAGAGCAGTTCTCTTTGCTTTAGAAAAATTGATTCTTGAGACGACAAAAAATGCTACTGTATTCGATTTTTCAGACTCGCTAGCATTTAGGAAAATATCTGCTCGACTGGCATTCAAGGTGTTTTGTTTTTGTGAGAAAAATAATAAGGAAGTGCCTGATGTTGTTTTACGCTGGAAGGCAGTCTGTGAATCTGAGGATGAGTTTTTGGAGATTAGGAATAAATGGGTTTTCTAATGTATCAGGGCCTTGTGATATACCATATTTAGCTTAAATCACACCCATAAAAAAACCGCTTCCCTTTTCATCGTTAGAATCAAGGGAAGCGATTTTTTAAGCAATCAGTAATCTAAATTTTCAATCTCAGTCAGTAGAAGCCGATCAAATCGGAGAGCTACATT
>ERZ1027231.19-NODE-19-length-145209-cov-28.506262_pt1 | contig 145209 bp, 132 predicted proteins | sample MGYA00520866_ERZ1027231 | MGnify/ENA primary metagenome ERZ1027231 (study PRJEB33311, sample SAMEA4378411) | marine metagenome | biome: Marine biome; feature: Fjord; material: Water | collected 2014-07-20T08:00:00Z/2014-07-... | depth 75 m ...
GGTTGATGGTAATAAACAATTAATCGATTTTTCTGTTGCTCCTGTGCGCCATACCGGCACCATGCAGGCTCCTGCTATGCTGGGAATCGATAACCTTCGTTTACAAATTCGTCCGCAGCTAATTAGCAGTGATAATACAAAAAAGCTCGCAGAGGTCGCGATTGATTTAAACTTAATCCGCCCAACCAAGGCATCAATCAATGTCGGCTTATTTGTTGCGTACAATCCAGTACAAATCTTAAATACTGATGACGGTCTTCCTATTGTTGCTTCTGGTGATGATGTTGAGAGCTATTATATTGCTTATAAAACAGATCAAGATGGCAATGAGATTGGTAACTTAATTATTAATTGGTATGGCGCCCAGCTAGTTGATGGTGGTGATGGCTCGCAATACTTACAGGATTATGATTCTGCTAACCCAGCAGCCAAAGAAGACTTCTTATTTAACATCGGCAGCGATGTCTCGTACGGTGCTAAGGATTCGGCTGGCGGGCATACTCGTTGCGGTTTAGTGAATCCAGACCTAAGCAGTGAGCGAGAGTGTGAGGGCGTGGCCTATCTAACGTTCCGTGGCTTTGTGACCGGCACCGTTCGAGAAGAGCGAGATGGCGTCTATGTTGCGCGTTATATTGATGGTAGCTGGCAGGTAATTGGTAATTGAGTCGAGCCTGCCGTTATTATTTACTAGCAATCTTACTTGCTAGCTTTAGTAATGTTGCGAATGCATTAAATGAAATCGATGCACGCATCTCTATTGTCGCGACCTCCGAACCTGTTTCCATTGAAGATATGGTTTCGGGTTGGGACGGTGATTATCAGTCAGGGGAGTTGGCCTATGCCAATATAGCCTGGGATATCGGTTTTGCTAAAACCATAGACATAAATAATGAATCGTTTGGTAAATTACGTATTTCCAAAGGCTATCGGATTTATTACTACTTAAAATTCGATGAAGAAACCGCAGACTATTATCGCGCCACAGAGCAGAAAACAGAATTAGACAGTAATAAAACTCTGGACCTAGAAGTAAAACACTTCGAAGCGCCCAGTATATCGCTATCTTATACCAGCCCTTCCTTTGACCTATCAGCGTCTGATACGCATTATCAATATGAGTTATCGAGTCACTTTTATCAGCCGGGACATTTCCAATTTGGTGAAGTTAAGGGGAGGGCATTTTCTCCGGACCCAGATGAATTCTCTGCGACAATTGATTATCGCTACGACGAATTTAAATTACCTTGGTTGGAAGAAGAGCAAAATTATGAAGTCGAAAAGGGTTTTGGCTATTCTTTTGATTTGGCTTTGTCGGTTGATTTTGACTCTTGGCTGGCAAAAATTAAAGCGGCTGATGTGCTAGCGCAATTCTACTGGCAAGATGCTGGGGTAACGGTTGCTTGTTTACAAACTAAGGCGGGAGAAGGCGCTGTTTGTGATAATAATGGTGGCAATGGCAAGTCAGAGCAAAAAGCGGTTGTTGAGACCATTCCTGTTACTTATAGCGGGCAATTAACTAGAAAAGATTTAGATCTTTCATTACACGCTTATCAGCATGATGCCTATTACCGCTTCGGTATTGAAAAAGGCCAGCAGACAGCGCTAGGGCGTTTGGGCTTTTTCTTGTATTATCCCCGCTTAGTCGGAATGTCTTGGCACACATCCGTTTTCAATGTTCAGTTTGGTGCCGATACCTTTAATTTTAATCAAGCGCATAATGTTCAGCTCAGTATGGGCGCAAATTGGCAGTGGTAATTGATGTATTTAGACTACTTTGGCTTAACCCGCTTACCTTTCTCTATTGCCCCAAATCCTGATTTATTATATCTAAGTCCAGCGCATCACGAGGCCCTAGCCCACCTTAACTACGCGTTAACAGGTCATGGTGGATTAATCTGTTTAACCGGTGAAGTGGGCATGGGAAAGACGACTCTTTGCCGAGCCTTTATAGAGCAAGCCCCAGAACATGTTGATATTGCTTATATCTTCAATCCAATGTTATCGGCCCCCGAGTTGTTGCAGGCAATTTGCAATGAGTTAGAGATACCTTGCTATCCCCCCAGGGGGCGTCGTGAATTGAGTAATAAACAACTTATTGACCTGCTTTATAAATCACTTATTGAGCGCTACGGTAGTGGTCGTAAAGTCATTTGCATCATTGACGAAGCGCAAAGTATGCCAGCGCCTTTACTAGAGCAAATTCGCTTATTAACCAATTTAGAAACCAGCAGTGATAAGCTGCTGACCCTCATTTTAGTGGGCCAGCCTGAATTACAAGAAACTTTGGCTCAGCATAATATCAGACAGCTTGATCAAAGAATTACAGCCCGCTTTCACTTGTCCGCGATGACTAAGTGCCAGCTAGGTCCTTATCTACAGCATCGATTAAATCAAGCAGGTTGCGAGCGGCCTTTATTCGATAATAATGCGCTTTCTTCTATCTGGCTTGCGAGCCAGGGAATACCGCGATTAATTAACAGCATCGCAGATAGAGCATTACTTGGAGCTTACGCGACAGGGCAAAAAACAGTTAATAAGCTGATTGCTAAACAAGCCATTAGTGAAGTTGTCGCGCCCAAGAAACGAATATCAAAATCCCCCACTAGCGCTAATGTAGGAGCCAGCATCGGCGCTCGCATCGTGAAGGGCTTAGTCTTATTAGTTGTATTGGCAGCATTGCCGTTAGCAGGATCATTAATGCTGAAAGATACTGCGTTAGTGAAAGATGCTTCGTGGATGAAAATCTGGCAGCAACCGAATCATTACCGTAATTTGGCCGGTGCATATAATCTAACGGGCTTCGAACAGGTTGAAAATTGCCAAGATATCGAACAGCTAAGTCAAATGAGCTGCTTGGCTCTGGATTGGCCATTAGCGGATTTAAAACGTTTGCGCAGGCCCTTAGTCGTATTTGATGGTATTCAGTGGCAAGTGCGCCAGCCTGATGAATTACAAATTAAACCTCAACAAAGCCTTATCTTATGGCAGTCGGTAGAAGGCTTTAGTAAGCCCATTAAACCAGGGGATACACATTCATTAATCGTCTGGCTACGTCTACATCTGGAAGATGAAGGAGAGCAAAGTGATTGGCAAGTGATTTCTCCTACAGGGAAAGGCAGCTCAGGTTTTGATCGTTATTATGATCCTATTTTGGCCGCTAGGGTTGGCAATTTTCAGCAAAAAATGGGGCTGAAAGGCGATCGTATTATCGGTTTGAAAACATTGCTGGTATTGCAAGATTATGCTGATTTGAATTCAGTGGAGGTGCATTAGCATGTCTTATATTTTAGCCGCGCTAAAAAAATCAGAGCTAGAGCGAGAGCAATTAGAAACTGCAGCCAGCTCTGAAAAAGCATCAATGCCTACTGATTCTGTGTCTACTACCCATTTAGCTTCTGCTGCATCCGTTAATCTTGCTTCACGCTCTCTGGTCATAAGTTATGCGCTTGCGGTTATCGCCCTTAGCTCTTTATTCGCTTACCTGCTAGTTAAGCCTGAGGCCGAATTACAGGCTTCTCCTCAACCTACTGAATTGCTTGTTGCTATTGAAGCACCTGCTGCAGTGAAAGTTGAAGAAATGAAAATTGAAGAGGTGAAAGTGACAAAGGCTGAAGCTCAAGTCGATACTATTATTGAGGTTGAAGCTAAAGCTGAGATTGAACCTAAAGCTGAGGTTGAACCTAAAGCTGAGGTTATTGGGATAGAGCAGGCCAGTGATTCACTATTAGATCAAATGCCAAACCTAGAAATCACCAGCCATATTTATAGCTCCCAAGCTACGCGCAGAAGCATAGTCGTTAATGGCGAACGTTTAGCGGAAGGCGATTTTGTTGCTGGACAAATCCAAGTTAAAGAAATTACTCATCAAGGCATGGTATTGAAAGTTAAAGACTCGTTATTAGCCGTAAATCGTAGCCGTGGTTGGAATCGTTAATACAATGCTATCGCAAAAATCAAAAGATGAAATTCAGACTCTTTATCGCAAGCTCGTTGAAAAAATGAAGTTGACCCCGCGCATGGGGCAAAGAGTGATGATCGCCGAGATCGCTAAATCACTAGGGGCAATTGAAGAAGATGACAAGGAAGAGCGCTCGAATGACGCAGGTATCGTGGTTGTCGAGGCGGGAACAGGTACGGGTAAAACGTTAGCGTATTTAACAGCGACCTTGCCAATGGCGATGGCCGCTGAAAAGAAATTATTAATTTCAACAGCGACCATTGCGCTGCAAGAGCAGATTCTTGATAAAGATATTCCCGCCTTTCGAAAAAACTCAGGGATTCCTTTTAAATATGCCTTGGCCAAAGGGCGTGGGCGCTATTTGTGTTTAGTGAAGTTGGATAAAGCCCTGCAGCAAATATCTGGATTATTATCGACTGTTGATTTATTTGATCAGGCCCCAGAAGCGGGGGATCAGGCCCTGTATGAAGATTTATTATCATCTTATGGGCGCGGCGATTGGAATGGCGACAAAGATCGCCTGGGCTACGAAATAGAATCAAGCCAGTGGCGTCATCTAACCGCAACCCATAGAGAGTGCTCAAATAGACGTTGTGAGCAATTCCAAAATTGCGCGTTTTATAAAGCCCGTGGTGAATTGGATAATGCCGATATTATTATCGCCAATCACGACTTAGTTTTATCTGACCTTGTTTTAGGCGGCGGGGCAGTTTTACCCGCCCCAGAGAAACTGATTTATGTGTTTGATGAAGGCCACCATCTGGCCGACAAAGCACTGAATCACTTTAAAGTCGAGATTGGTATCCGTGCTCAGCGCCAGTGGTTAAAGCAGCTGGACAAAGCGCTGGAGCAGTTAATTGGCCAAGGAGGCATTCCTAGCTCTATGCTGCACAGCATCCGCACTGCGCCAGAACAAATTAAAGAGTGCCAGCAAGCGTTAACATTCCTGTGGCCAATGGTTCAGGAGATGTTAGGAGAAAAAGAGCGCTTACGGTTTGAATTTGGCCGTGTGCCAGAGGAACTGAAAGGCTTATTGCAAAATTTAAAGACACCTTTGCAGCCATTATTGCAGTGCTTAGATAAGTTGAATGAGGCTTTGCAAAAATCCTTAGACCCAAAAGAAGAGGGGGAGTTTGAACGCTCTGTCGCTGAAAGTTTTCAGGCCCCTATCGGCATTCTCTTTTCTCGCTCAGAGAACCTCTGGGACGGACTTATCTGGTTGTTGGCGGAAGAAGCTGCTGATGCGACTCCCTATGCCCGCTGGATGTCAAAAACGGCTTATGGTGAAGATTGGGATATTCAGCTGTGCGTATCGCCGATTCGTGTGGCTGAGCAGCTGCGCAAAAGTTTGTGGTGGCGCTGTTATGGTGCAGTTGTCACCTCTGCCACGTTAACGGCATTAAATACCTTTAATCAAATCTCGATTGAGGCAGGGTTGCCTAAATGGGCGAACTTCCAGCAAGTGGTATCACCATTTGATTATCCGAATTTAGGTACAATTCGAGTACCTAGGCTGCAATTCGACCCCAAAGCCGAAGGTTATCAAGAAGAAATTAATAGCTGGCTAAGAGACAATATCAACCTGAAAGAAGGTACTTTGGTATTGTTCAGTTCGCGCGCGCAAATGAAAGCCTGTAATGATGTGCTTTATCCAGAATGGCGTGATGAATTATTAGTGCAAGGATTTTTACCAAAGTCAGAAATTGTTAAGCGTCATCAAGAGAAAATAGACAAGGGTAAAGGCGGAGTGATTTTTGGTCTAGCAAGTTTTGCTGAAGGTATCGATTTGCCCGGTGATTATTTAACTCATGTGGTGATCGTGAAAATCCCTTTTGCCGTCCCTGATGATCCACTGCAGGCTGCTACGAGTGAGTGGATGGAAAGCCAAGGGCGAAATCCTTTCATGGAATTAACCTTGCCAGCCGCATCTGTGCGCTTAGTACAAGCCGCCGGTCGACTTATTCGTAAAGAAGAAGATGTGGGTATGATCAGTATTTTAGATAAGCGCATTGTTTCAAGTCGTTATGGACGCTTGTTGCTCGATGCCTTACCACCCTTTAGGCGCCAGCTGGATTAATAGGCTAGATGTTGAAATTAAGACAAAAAAACCCGCATAAGGCGGGTATTTTTTTGTCTCGATAAAAGAGCTGATATTAAGCTAGGCGTAGATTTTCTACTAGGCCAGCCATGCCCTGAGGGCTGAATTCCTCAATACCTTCTAACAGTTCTATTAGCTCATCGGCGGCTTTAACATCACGTTGAATTAATATGCAGCGTAAGTTTTTCTGATTGCGTTCCATAATGCGAACATGAAATTTATTTTTCATGCCGCTGATTTTTAGTTGTAGGTTTCTTGAATTTTCCGTCAGCGTTAAATTGTTATGATTTAAACTAAGCTGGCAGCCGGAAAAATTAATATCGGCAACACGAATAGCGTATTCGATGCCAGTAATCTCATCGATCAATAGCGCTTGATCATTCTCTAGTTTCAAACGTGGCTGCAGGCGACGTTCTTGAGAATAATACTTTGATGCTTGGTTCAACCGAGTGCCATCAATCCCCTCAATACTTTGGTTCTGTATAAAGCGATAAAATAATGTTGAAGTAACATCGCGACGCTCAAATTGAGACAAATGGTCAGCATCTTCAATAACGGCAAATTGAGCATCGGCGCAGTTTGCAGCAAATGCAGCGTTTTCTTCGGGTAGGGTGAAATTATCAAACTCACCAGTCGCGACTAGCGTCGGACAGATGGGGAATTTATTAAAACCGTCAAAGCGTAATAGACGCTGAGTATTTTGGGCGTAACGCTTTTGTTCATTATCGTTCAAGCGTGCAACTTGGCGGTAAAGCAAGCGGCGGTAAGTCTTGCCGACTTCTGTTTCCTGCATGCGGTTATGATTAATCAAATTAGAGACTGCAGTCGCAGCAAAGGCCTTTAAGTTGCCTTGAGCCAGTAAATTCAGTGAGTCTTCTAATAGTGAAACCAAAGTATCGCGACGAAAGCAGGTGATGCCAGAGACTAATAAGCGTTTTACAAAGCTAGGATACTCGGAGGCGAATAGAGTTGCCATGGCAGAGCCGTAGCTGATACCAACCATGATGACTTGCTCTATACCTTGAGTCTCGAAGAATCCTTTCAAAAGTGAAGAGAAATCTTTTAAATCGAGTTCGGGAACGAGCTGATCATTGCTTCCTTGCGAAGGAAGATCCAGCAGAATGACGGGGTGTGTTTCATATACCAGCTCGACTTCCGTTTTAAACGAAGTAAAGCTTTGAAAGGCACCACCAAGAAATACGACCGGCATTAAATGCTGGTTTTCAGGCTTGGAAAATAAGTGAAACTCAAGCTTGTAACGACCAATCATTTGGACGCAAGGAGCTTCTTTTAGACTGTTTGCTTCGAATGTAGAAAACTGCATGGGCAATCTCAACTTCTTTTAATTATTCTTATTGTGCGAAGAATTATGCTCCAATTATAGACAGATTGCTACAGGTGTAGCATATCTTTACGAAATCAACAGTATCGTTTTAACTGATTGATATCTAAAAGGTTTTTTTGTGTTTTGAGAGTAGGGCCAAGGCATTGGCCCAAAATGACGCAAGATTAAAGTATGGGAAATAAGAAGTGACTTAAATTAGTTTGGCAAATTGAGTGTGTACTCAATATGGCTTGGGGTGACGTTGACACCGATCTCACCATTAGGGCTGGCGATATTTTGAGAATTGAAATTTCCAGTATTAGGGATTCTAATTGTGAACGAATCAGCGGTTGTATTGTAGGTCGCATTACCAGGGTTAGGTAAGCCTAAGTTTGGTGTTAGGTTTGTGAGAAAAGGTAGGCTGGTAAGATCAACAGGTTCGCCAGCATCAATACCATAAGCGGCTCTCACTTGGTTTAACGTAGTCTCTGATGGCGGAGCCGTTAAAAAATCAGTGCTTACTAGAGGCAGTGTTTGTAAATTACGACTTAATGCCGCTTGCTCATTCAGCTCAGTATAGCTATTTAACTCTGGGCTCATGGCAGCCAGATCCATTTCTTCATCATGCGGGAGGATTTTGGCTGTTTCCTCTAAAGGAGAAACTTTTAGCTTTACCCTTACCTTATCGACAGGTTCTGTTGGTGCTTGTTCTGGACGCACGATAACCGTTGTATCCTTAATATAGGTATCGGTTAGTTCAGATGCGGTTAATGTGCTAATTTCTGACCAAGCAGCGGTACTTGCGAGCACGAGTAAAAGATGGCTGTATCTCATAAGTTGTCCAATAAATAATCAGTTGTGTTATTTCATCCTAGCGAAGGATGCCATAGAAGCAAGGGCTTTTACGCCAACCTGACATCCAAAATAGGAAAATGCAAGCTTGCCGCTCAGATGATCGCTGTTTTATTTGAACAATTGTTGTTAATTGGACAATAGCGCTTCTATAAAAGCTGTGTTTTAATCCGCCCATGAAAAAATCACTGCCTCTATTAATCGGCTTTCGCTATCTTTCTGCGAAGCGCCGAAATCATTTTATTTCTTTTATATCAGCTTCCTCTATGGTCGGAATGACTTTAGGAGTTGCTGTACTTATTCTCGTTCTTTCAGTTATGAACGGCTTCGACCAAGAATTACGTGAACGTATTCTTGGTATGGTCCCTCATGGCGTTATTTATGAGCGTGGTGGTGTTCAAGACTGGCAAAGCTTAGCTGAAGAAGTGGAAGCTTTCCCTGGGGTTGTTGCGGCGGCGCCGTTAACGCGACTGCAGGGCATGATGGCTTACCAAGGGCGAGTACAGGGGGCGATGATTACCGGTATTGAACCGTCTGCGGAAGCGAGTGTGTCCATTTTGCCGGATCACTTAGTTGATGGCGAGCTGTCTTCATTACATGATGGCGGCTTTAATGTTGTTTTGGGTGAAATTCTTGCCCGTCGCTTGCATTTGGTGATCGGCGATAAGGTGACTCTTATGCTACCAGAAGCAACGCTATCCCCGGCAGGAATATTACCTCGCATAAAGCGCTTAACCGTAACAGGTATATTCTCTGTTGGTGCTGAGCTGGATGCCAATCTTGCCGTTATTCATATTCAGGATGCACGCAAACTTGCCCGACTAGCTGGGCAGGCACAAGCTTTACGAATTAAGACCGATGATCTTTTTCAAGCACCGAAAGTGGTTTGGGAATTGGTGAGTCAATTAGAAGGGGTTTATTCGGGTAGCGACTGGACTCGTACCCACGGTAATTTATTTCAAGCAATTAAAATGGAAAAAACAATGATTGGCTTATTACTGCTGATTATTGTCGCGGTCGCAGCGTTTAATATTATTTCGACGCTCGTTATGGTGGTGACAGATAAACAGGCCGATATTGCGATTTTAAGAACAATGGGCGCGAGTCCTAGAACTATTCTGCAAATTTTCATGGTACAAGGTTTGGCGATTGGTTTTGTCGGCGTCGCGATTGGTACTGTGCTGGGTATTCTGGCGGCACTGTCTATCTCGGATATCATTGCCTGGATTGAAAGTATTTCAGGAGTGCAGTTCTTAAATGGCGACGTGTACTTTATTAGTTATTTGCCATCTCAATTATTATGGTCCGACGTAGCAATGATTACTTCTAGTGGCTTAGTGCTTAGCTTTTTAGCGACAATTTATCCTGCTGTAAGAGCCTCGAAAATTCAACCAGCAGAGGCTTTGCGATATGAGTGATGTTCTTTTGAATACGATAGTTTTGGATTCGATTGTTTTGGCCGCGCAAGGGATCAGCAAGGCTTATCACACAGGGCCTGATGAAGTTGTCGTTTGGCAAGGTGTGAACCTTCAGGTTAGTGAAGGGGAAACGATTTCTATTATTGGGGCTTCAGGTTCTGGTAAAAGTACCTTGCTTAATGCCCTGGGTGGATTGGATGCAATTGATGCAGGGGAGGTGGTTTTAGCAGGGCACAAGATTCATTCTTTGAACGAGGCTAAGCGTACGCATTTACGCAATCGTGATCTGGGTTTTGTCTATCAATTTCATCATCTTTTACCAGAATTCAGTGCGCTAGAAAACGTAATGATGCCTCTGCTTATTCGCGGGGAGTCAGCAAAGCTAGCAAAAACTCATTCTTTAGCGTGTTTGAAGCAAGTTGGGCTTGAACACCGAGCTGAACATAAACCTTCTGAGCTATCCGGTGGTGAGCGCCAGCGTGTTGCTATTGCTCGAGCTTTAGTCGGCAAACCGAAAGTTGTTTTATTAGACGAGCCAACAGGCAATCTTGATCAGCAGACAGCGCAGCAGGTTGAAGATGTATTGCTAGAATTAGCCAATACCATTGGTATGGCTTTTGTGATTGTAACTCACGATGAAGAATTAGCCGCTCGTGCTAATCGTCGTTATAAACTATCTGATTTAACTTTGACCGAGCTGGACTAACGCCAGCTCTGTTTTTGTCTCTGACTACTAAAGCTCTTCTTCTTTATTACCTAAGCGTTGAGCTCTTCTCTTTTCCCACTGCGATACAACGTGCATGCGCCAGATAATTCTCATGCTGATATAGCCAATACTGGCAAAAAATAATCCAGCCAAAAAGGAACCTAAGTACAGGGGTAGCCAAATCTCATTCAGCTTAGCTAATAACGAACTGAGGGTCATGTCGCTATTGAATTCACGAGCAGGAATATCGAGTAAGTACGCGCCAAAGCTATAGGTCGCATAAAACATAGGGGGCATGGTAATAGGATTGCTTAGCCAAACTAAGCCGACAGAGATAGGTAGGTTGGAATTGAAGTAGAAAGCCAGTACACCTGCTAAGGCCATTTGAAATGGCATAGGGATAAAGGCGCAAAAGATGCCAATAAAGAAAGCTTGAGCAACCGAGCGGCGGTTTAAGTGCCATAGATTCGGCTTGCCCATTAGTGGCGCCAAAAAAGAAAGCGACTTGTTTTGACGTACTTGTTCTGGGGTTGGAAATAACTTCTGTAACTTTTTCTTTGGCATTGTATCGATTCTTTTGTGGTTTCAGCCATATCTGCCATGCTGTTTATGGGGTCGGATTATGCCGACAATGAGCAGAGGTGGCAATGAGGCAATGCTTAGTTAGTTCTATTTTAGCGCTAGTTATGTCAATAAACTTACATTCATACCTATCTCCAACTCTTTTATTGCTTTTGGTCGCGCCGCTGTGTGTCTTGATCTACTCCCTCTATCATCGTATTGCTAACGGATTAGTCGCTGTTTTACTTATTTTCTTGAGTATCGGATTGTCATGCGCTTATTCGAGCTACTGGCTGGAAGATCAGTTGGCGAGTCGCTTGCCTATTAAACTAAGCGGCATTAAAGTCTCAGGCATAGCAAAGGTAATTGGCTGTGATTATTCAGCCGCTGATATTGGCAAGTTACGTTTTAAACTCATCTCCCTAGACTCAAACAACAAGCAGGTAGCGCGGCTAGAAGAAATAGCCATTAACCATTATTTGCTCAGTCGAAAACAGTCTCATAATATTACTGAGGGTGAAGCCCCTGATCTTAAGCCTCGCATTGCTTGTAATGCGGTTATTAGCTTCTCGGCAAAGTTACGCGCCCCATATAGTTTCATTAACCCTTATGGTTTTGATTATGAGGCGTGGCAATTAAGTCGTGGCACTGATGCCTCTGGGTATTTGCTCGACTATCAGCTGCTATCGATGGATGAATCACTGTCTTCGTGGTTTAACACCGTACGCCAGCAAGGCATTGCCCGTGCAGCCGCTTTACCGGGCAGGGTTGGGCAAATCACCCCGGCGCTATTATTTGGTGAAAGTGGTTATTTAAATAGGGATGCTTGGCTAGATCTGCAAACGACAGGCACAGTACATTTATTGATTGTCAGTGGCTTACATGTCAGTTTTTTAATCTTATTAGTGATGCTGCTATGGCGACAACTCATTCGCCTAGAGGTATTGTTATTTTCTCCCTCTTTTTCTTATCTGATGCGTCTAACCCCTGTTGTTCTATTATTGGCTTGCCTGCTCTATAGCTACATGGCGGGAATGGGGCTGGCGGTGCAGCGCTCAGGTTTGATGCTTGCGATGGCAATATTGGTCAGCTTTTCTCGTCGTCATTGGTCATTACTTGATACCTGGTTATGGGTGATGTGGATGGTATTAATCATTAATCCGATGGCCAGCCTGTTTGTCGGTTTTTGGTTTTCTTTTTTTGCCGTTGGCGGATTGTTATTGGGCAATGTCGGGCGTATTCGTAGCTCTTCGGTTTCATCTATTTCTGTTTGGGCTGACAATCTCGCTATTTTATATAAACCACAGTGGATCGTTTTTTTAACGCTATTGCCATTGCTTTGGTTATATCAACAACCCAGCTCACTGTTTTCGCTATTGGTAAATATAATCGCTATTCCATTGCTGGCTTTTATTATATTACCATTATCGATAGTTGGTTTTATCAGCACTAATAGCTATCTATTAACTTTATTGGATGGCTTATTGGAATATCTATTAGCATCCCTGCATCAGCTTTCATTATTAAGTTCTTGGTTGGTATTTAAACCGAGTGGCTTGTGGCTCTTTTTATTGCTTCCGTTTGTTGGGGTAGCGCTTTTTATTAAAGGCTTTCCATTCAAAAATATAAGCTTATTTTTGCTCGGCGGGATTTTCTTTTTACCCATGCAGGTTAGTGAAGATAAATTATTGGTATTTGATGTTGGCCAAGGGTTGTCTATTTATGGCCGTTTGTCGCCGCAGGCAGGTTTTGCGGATGAAACGACCTGGCTGTACGATACTGGCGCTAAATTTAGATCAGGCTTTAGTTTAGGCAGTGCTGTCGTGGCTAAAAACATATTGGCTATCACCGGTAATGAATTAGATCTTTTGTTTATTAGTCATTCTGATAACGACCATGCCGGTGGCGAAGAAGGTTTGTTGCAGAAAATAAAGATCAAGCAAACAGTTGCAGGCCAACCAAGCAGTGCTTTCCATGAAAATTGCCATCAGCTAAATAATGACTGGCAATCAACAAAGGGTTTGAAATGGCGAGTTTTTAATTTAATAGACCTGGATCTAGCGCGTTTGAGTGATAATAATGCGTCGTGTGTTGTGCAAATTGAAATGTCAGGGCAGCGAATATTAATGCCAGGGGATATTGAGAAAAAAACGGAAAAGGCGCTGGTCGAAAGATTCGGCAAAGCATTGCGATCAGATATCATGCTGGTCGCTCATCATGGTAGTAAAACCAGCTCTACTGAGGGTTTTATTCGCACCGTGAGTCCTCAGTTGGCGATTATTTCTAGCGGCTTGAACAATCCTTATCGGCATCCGCATCAGTCCGTAGTCGAGCGTTTTAATCGCTTATCCATTCCTCTTTACAATACCGCCTTATCTGGGGCGGTTGAAATTAAACTGGCCAAAAAGCTAACAAAAAAGCTAGCAGTCATCGAGTGGCGGAAGGAAAAACCGCCGATCTGGCGACAATTGTGATTTGATCCATGGATTCAATTGCATCAGAGTATAGAGAAGACATTGAGGCTTGTGCTAAAGTAGCGCCATTAATCATAAAAATTTCAAGTTGTTAGGAGATTGTGCTGTGTTTGAGATCATACAGAGTGGCGGTTGGATGATGATACCTATCGTCATTTGTTCAATATTAGCGGCGGCTATTACCGGAGAGCGTTTCTGGACTCTGCGTACCAGCCAAATAGCCCCAGCAAATTTATTAGGGCAGGTATGGGGATGGGTGAAGAGCAGCCAGCTCGATGCGGCTCGCATTAAAGAATTACGTGAAAACTCACCACTAGGTCGCGTACTGGCAGCAGGTCTAATGAATTCTAAGCATGGTCGCGACATCATGAAAGAAAGCATTCAAGAAGTAGCCAGCCATGAAATTCACGAGATGGAGCGTTACTTAAACGCTTTGGGAACAATTGCTGCTGTTGCGCCGTTAATGGGTTTGCTAGGTACGGTAATTGGTATGATCAAAGTATTCGCTGAAATTATGCTAGCGGGCACCGGTCAAGCCGGCATGTTAGCGGGTGGGATATCAGAAGCATTAGTAACGACAGCCGGTGGTTTGGCCATCGCGATACCTGCCTTGATTTGCCATCGCATGCTACAGCGCCGCGTTGATGAGCTTGTTGTCTTCATGGAGCAAGAATCAATCAAGCTGGTTGATGTGTTGCATGGTGAACGTGAAGTTGCTGATGCACCAGAGAGCAAGCAGTCGGTTGGAGCTTAATTGTGAACTTTAAACGTCAAAATAAAGAAACGGTGGACGTTAATCTTACCCCCTTAATTGACGTCGTATTCTTGCTGCTGATTTTCTTTATGGTTTCTACAACCTTCACTAAAGAAAATCACCTAAGCATTGATCTACCAGAGGCAAGTGCTGAACAGCAGCCGGTAGCGACTAATCGATTAGAAATTATTATTACAGCTTCAGGCAGCTACTCGATCAATGATAAAAACTTGATCAATAATCAGCTGGATACATTGAAGCGTGGTTTAGTGAAAGCGGCTAATGGTGAAAAGGGTTTACCTGTTACCATTACGGCAGATGCCAATACACCACACCAAGCGGTTGTGCGCGCAATGGACGCTGCTGGCCAAACAGGTTTTGTTAACCTAAGCATTACTACACGTAAAACCAACGCGGAATAAATCATGTCACAGCAAGTATCAGTGAGGCGCCTTTATGGGCGTCTGCTGACCTATGTTAAGCCTTTTTTAGGCTCTTTCCTTGTCGCTATTCTTGGCTTCTTAATATTTGCTTCTGCTGCACCTTTGATGGCCTGGGTGATGGGGGAAGTCACCGAAGTTCTGGCTAATCCCAAGCCAGAAGGTGCGCACTTTGTTGTTTTTGTTCTTGTCGCGATTTTTGTCTATCGTGGTATTGGCACGTTCTTAGGTAAATATTTTATCGCTCGAGTCGGTCGTGGCGTCGTGCATAGCTTACGCACAGTTCTATTTAATCACATGCTGGTATTGCCGAGTAATTATTACGATGGAGAGTCTACTGGGCGCTTAATCTCGCGAGTGATCTTTGATGTTGATCAAGTTGCAGGTGCGGCCACAAAAGCGTTAACGACTTTGGTGCAAGATGGCCTTACCGTTGTATTTTTAATGGGCTACCTTATCTACTTGGATTGGACCTTGACGCTTGTTTTTCTAGCGCTGGCACCCATCATCGGCGGCCTTGTTTCTCTGGCGAGTAAGTTTTTCCGTAAGTATAGTAAACGTATCCAGCAATCAGTTGGTAATGTTACTCAAGTGACTAATGAAACAATTAGTGCGTATCGAGAAGTGCGTACTTTTGGTGGTCAGAAATTTGAAAGTGAGCGCTTTCATCGTGCAAGTGAATATAATCGCGAGCAATCATTAAAATTTTCTTTAACTAACGCAATCAATGTCCCGTTAAACCAGCAGATTATTGCTTTGGGTTTAGGCTTCATGGTTTACCTAATGTTTGAGCGCGTATTGAATAATACAATGGGGGCAGGTGAGTTTATGACCTTCATTACTGCGGCCTCTTTAATTGCTAAACCATTACGTTCATTAACTGATATTAATTCAGTGATACAAAAAGGCCTAGTTGGCGCAGAGTCAATTTTCACCGTATTGGATACCGAAAGTGAAAAGGATAAGGGCGAATTTGAGTTGGAGCGTGCGCAAGGTGCTGTGAGCATTAATGACTTAAGCTTCAAATACCCGACATCTGAAGGCTGGGTTTTAAAATCCCTTAATGCCGAAGCTGAAGTTGGAAAAACCTATGCATTAGTCGGGCGCTCTGGTAGCGGAAAAACGACTTTAATGAGTTTGCTACCAAGGTTTTATCAAGCCCAGCAAGGAAGCATTTCATTAGATGGACATAAAATTGAAGATCTAACATTGGCAAGCTTGCGTCGTAACGTTTCGATTGTGAGTCAGCAAGTAACGTTATTTAATTGCTCAGTATTAGAAAATATCGCTTATGGTGAGCTGAAAGACAAGTCTAGAGAGGATGTGATTACGGCAGCAAAGGCGGCACATGCGGATGAGTTTATCTCTCAGATGACCGAAGGCTACGATACGGTTATTGGTGATAATGGCGTACTACTCTCGGGTGGCCAGCGTCAGCGTATTGCAATAGCTCGCGCCATTTTAAAGGACTCTCCTGTACTTATTCTTGATGAAGCAACTTCAGCGTTAGATACGCAGTCAGAGCGCCATATTCAAAGCGCGATGGAAGAAGTTATGAAGGGGCGTACGACGTTTGTTATTGCGCACCGTCTAAGCACCATCGAAAGTGCAGATCAAATTTGGGTGATGGAGCAAGGCGAAATTATTGAGCGCGGTGCTCATGGCGAGCTATTAAGTGCTAATGGCGCTTATGCAAAACTGCACGCGATGCAGTTTCACGAAAGCTAAAATGACCAAGTTAAAATGACTAAGCTGATAGAAAGAAGCTGGTATCAACAGCGGTGGTGGAATTTTTGGCTGCTACCAATGAGCGGGCTGTTTTTTTTATTGAGTCATGCCAGACGCTTATGGCTTACCCAAGTTATTAAGGCGAAGAAAAACAACGCTATTCCTGTGGTCGTGATTGGCAATATTAATGTCGGCGGCACGGGGAAAACCCCTTTGACTTGCCGCTTGGTTGAATTGCTTAATCAGCAAGGGATCAAGGTAGGCATTATCAGTCGTGGCTATGGCAGTCATGCACCGTATTATCCTTATGCTCTTGCTAAAGGTGAGAGCGCGACGATTGTGGGTGATGAGCCTAAATTATTACGCGACCGTTTAGATTGCCCTGTTGTTATTGGTTCCGATCGAAACGAAGCGATTAAATTATTATCTGAGCAGGGTATCGATTTAATTCTTTCTGACGATGGCTTGCAACATTATAAAATGGCTCGTGATTACGAGGTTGTTGTGTTAGATGCGACTCGTAAACTGGGCAATGGCTGGTTATTACCTGCGGGGCCGTTACGAGAAGGCGCTTGGCGCTTAAATAAAGTGAATGCGATTGTCGAGAATGGGCCAAAAGGCTCATCAAGTATGTCGATCACTGCCACGGCTTGGGTTAACGCTAAAACTCATAAGCGAAAACCACTGAATTATTTTGACGGTAAGCAGCTGCATGCAGTTGCTGGTATTGGCAATCCTCAGCGTTTCTTTTCGACCTTAGCTGATTTAAATGTCGAGCATGTGGATCATGTTTTTGTTGATCATCATCACTTTATTAAGTCAGATTTGAAGTTGGCGGATGGTTTCTCAGATCAGCTGGTTATGACAGAAAAAGATTGGGTAAAATGTGCAGAATTCGCTGATGAGTCTATGTGGTATCTTGAGATAAGTGCCTGCTTAGATGATCAGCTTGAAAATAAATTGTTGAAAGATTTAACAGCGCTAGTCAAGGCTAGCTAGTTTATAAAATATATTGTGAGGAATTAAAAAATGGATAAGCAATTAGCGGCTATGTTGGTTTGCCCAAGCTGTAAAGGTCAGTTAAAACTGGATAAAGAAGCACAAGAGTTATTGTGTACCTTTGATGGTTTGGCATATCCAGTGCGTGATGGCGTTCCAGTAATGCTTGAGCAAGAAGCGCGTAAAATGAGTGAAGAAGAAAAATTGGATAAAGCTAATAGCTAATGATAAAAGTTCTTTTTGTTTGTCTGGGAAATATCTGTCGTTCGCCAACCGCTCATGGCGTACTTGAGCGCAAGTTGGCGATGGCAGGTCTAGCAGATTTGGTTGAAGTGGACAGCGCTGGAATCGCTGCCTGGCATGTGGGGAAGCAACCAGATTTACGTTCTCAACAAGCAGCAAGAAAACGCGATTATGATTTATCCCATTTTCGTGCGCGCCAAGCCGTTGCCGAAGACTTTTTAGAGTTTGACTATGTTCTTGCTATGGATGATGAGAATCTAGCGGGGCTTGAATCTATTTGCCCGATCAATGCGCCGACAAAACCTGAGTTGTTTTTGCAAACTTATTCAACTCAAGGTTTGAGTCAAGTGCCCGATCCGTATTACGGTGATGGCGATGGTTTTGAACGGGTATTGGATATGGTTGAAGATGCTTGTGATCAGTTAGTGCAGAATATTCGATTAAAATTAAAATTAAAATGAATCTTTTATCTCAATTTGACCTGTCAAAATTAAATACTCTATCTTTACCTGGCAAGGCTGAGTATTTCTCCTGTTTTAAATCAATTTCAGATTTATTATTGTTATTGCAGCAAGCAAAAAACGTTAAGCTTGATGTTAAAGTTTTAGGCGGTGGCAGTAATGTTATTCTGCAGCCACAAGTTTCTGGTCTTGTTGTTCAAAGTGCCATGAAGGGTATAGTTAAGCTGTCGGAAGATGCCGGCTCGGTTACTTATGCAGTTGATGCCGGTTTAAATTGGCATCAGTGGGTTTTAAAATCCATTGAGCTAGGTGCTTATGGTTTAGAAAACTTAGCGTTGATTCCCGGTACGGTTGGCGCGTCTCCGGTGCAAAATATAGGGGCGTATGGGGTTGAGGCTGCGCAGACAATAGTCGAAGTTCGCGGAGTTCAGTTGTCGACTGGGCAGTGGATGGCTTTCTCAAAAGAACAGTGCAGCTTTTCTTATCGTAATTCCATTTTTAAACAGCAATTCAAAAACGATTTTATAATTACTCAGGTAATATTTAAATTATGGAAAGTATTTAAGCCTCAAGTATCTTATGCGCCATTAAATAAAATGGCTGAGCAGGCGCTGCAAGGTGCTAGTGAGGTTTCTGCATCACAAGTTGCAAACTGGGTCATTGATGTGCGCAATAGTAAGTTGCCCGACCCGGCAAAGATTCCTAATGCAGGTTCTTTTTTTACAAACCCGATTATTTCTAAAGAGCAGGGCGATAGTTTATTAAAGCAATTTCCTGCCATGCCTGTTTATTCAATTGCTGGCTCAGCTCAAGTTAAAGTTGCCGCAGGCTGGTTGATTGATCAGTGTGGTTGGAAAGGAAAGGCTTTGGGGTTGGCAAAAATGCATGATCAGCAGGCTTTGGTGCTAACACTCAAACCTGATGCTGGTCAGCAGGACTTATTGGCCATTCAAGAGGCTGTTCAATTTGATGTTATGGCTAAGTTTGGCATTCAATTGCACCCTGAGCCTCAGCCATTCGGGTAGGTTCTTCTTAAGAGCATCTAATTTATGGGTTTTCTAAACGCATTCCGCATACCGATATTGGGTGTGTCGTTTTGCGGAACGTCGTAAATACCTCCCTGTAGACTCAACTAAAAGATCCCTCTTTTAGATGTCCTTTAACAACACACCCAATACCGATACGCGAAGTGCTGGCAGCAAAAAAATCCAATGCTGTATATTAATTTCGATAAATGAAAATCAAAAAAACAAGTGCACAGTCTCGGATTTCGTTAGTTGGTAATAGGGAATCTGGAATGGTATTCGAGGTGATGCATTAGTGTTGTTTGTTCAAAGCCCATCCCGCAGCATGGATGCTGGGGCTGAGCCTACAGGGAGGTATTTACGGCGGGGCAAAGAACGAACTACCTAATGCAGAGCGTTGAAGGTCTGTAGTTGCTTTTTTAAAATATAAATAAACTACAAGTCAAAAGACTCAAGCTTCAACTCTTCACCTGCCTGCCACTTCATAAACCAACCTTTATCGCCCCAATCGCCAAGCACATAACGAGTGCGATCTTGACCCTCGAAATTCCACTTGTGAATATCAGGGCGGTGAGTATGGCCATGAATCATGATTGAGCAATCAGCAGATGATAAGGCTTCATCAACAGCCCCTTGATTCACATCCATAATCTCGTAGCTTTTGCCTTTCTGGCTTTCCTTGCTCTCGCTACGTATCTTCTTCGCAAACTCAAGGCGCTCAGGAATAGGTTTAGACAATAACTGAGTTTGAAATTGTTTATTGCGCAGTAAAAAGCGAGCCTTCATGTATTCTAAATCGTCAGTGCAAAGACTGTCGCCATGCATCAATAAAATGCTGTCATCACCCAAGGTGATTAATTTGGATTCGTCTAATAATTCACATTTGGCATTTTCACACCAAGCTTGGCCGACTAAGAAGTCGCGGTTGCCATGCATGAAATATATTTTGGTGCCCTTAGCTGCACACTGCTGCAGTGCTTGATTGATTAACTCAATGTATTCATTAGAGTAATCATCGCCTATCCAGACTTCAAAAAAGTCACCTAGGATATACAACTCTTCAGCATCATTTAAGGAGCCTATAAACGACAAAAAGCCATCAGTGATGGCTTTTTGTGTAGGTTCCAGATGCAGGTCAGAAATAAAATAAATCGCCATATCTGGAATCTTCTTAGGCTTCTATAACAGTTGCTGATTCGATGATTACATCATCAACTGGAACATCTTGATGGCCACGACGAGTCGTAGTCGGAGTGCCTTTGATCTTGTTTACGATATCCATGCCTTCAACAACTTCACCGAAAACGCAGTATCCCCAACCTTCAGAGTTCTTGGCCGTGTGGTTCAAGAAAGTATTGTCAGAAACGTTGATAAAGAACTGAGCACTTGCAGAATGAGGATCCATTGTACGAGCCATAGCCAAAGTACCGGTCTTGTTAGAAAGGCCGTTGTCAGCTTCGTTATCGATAGTATCGTTAGTGCGCTTTTCTTCCATGCCAGGAAGCATGCCGCCGCCTTGAACCATGAAACCGTCGATTACACGGTGAAAGATAATGCCGTCATAGAAACCGTCTTCAACATACTGCTGGAAGTTAGCCGCTGTTTTTGGCGCTTCTTCGTTGAAAAGGTTGATTTTAATGTCGCCGAAGTTGGTCTTTAAAAGAATCATGGTTTTTCCTAGTATTTATAATGACTAATATTGAATCTACGTATGGCTCTAGGCCGTATGACGCGTATAATAACGCTTTTTTCCATGATTATCAGCTTATAACTAGCATTATCTAATCGAACTGCAGTTATATAAATAGAGACGCAAATCGCATGTCAGAGACTACTAACGTCAATAACTTTGTTGCCAAAATCGTTGAAGAAGATCTAGCCAGTGGCAAGATCGACAAAGTCATTACTCGTTTCCCCCCTGAGCCTAACGGTTACTTGCACGTTGGCCACGCTAAATCCATCTGCTTGAACTTCGGTTTGGCAGAGCAATTCAACGGCGAATGTAATCTGCGTTTTGACGATACCAACCCAGAAAAAGAGAGCCAAGAGTACATCGACGCAATTAAAGAAGACGTCACTTGGTTAGGCTTTAAATGGGCAGGGGATGTTCGTTTCTCATCAGATTACTTCGATACGCTGTATGAATACGCGCTTGAATTGATCAAATCAGGCAATGCCTACGTTTGTAGCCTTAAGCCTGAAGAGTCTGAAGAATACAAAGGCGACTTTAATCGCCCGGGTAAAAACAGCCCATATCGTGATCGCACGGTTGAAGAAAATTTAGACATGTTTGCCCGCATGAAAGCCGGTGAATACAAGGATGGCGAACATGCATTGCGCGCGAAGATTGATATGGCCTCAGGCAATATGAATTTGCGTGATCCAATTATGTACCGCATTCGTCACGTCGAGCATCATCAGACTGGTAATAAATGGTGTATCTACCCAATTTATGATTTCACCCATGGTCAGTCAGATGCGCTAGAAAAAGTAACACACTCTGTTTGTACCCTTGAGTTCGAAGGTCATCGCCCACTGTATGACTGGTATCTTGAAAACCTTTCAGTGCCGGCTAAGCCAACTCAGTACGAATTTGGTCGCTTAAATCTTAATTACACAGTGACCTCTAAGCGTAAGCTTAAGAAATTAGTCGATGACGGTGTTGTTGGCAGTTGGGATGACCCACGTATGCCAACTATCTCCGGTATGCGCCGTCGTGGTTTTACCCCCGCGTCGATCCGCAATTTCTGTGACATGGTAGGTGTCTCTCGCAGTGATGGCGTTGTTGATATTGCCATGCTTGAGCATGCGTTGCGCAGTGATCTAAATGCTAATGCGCCACGGGCAATGGCCGTGATCAATCCTCTGAAAGTCGTTATCACCAATATGGCTGATGATCACTTTGAAGAAATCACCATGGAATCCATGCCAGACATCTCTTCAGGTGATGATTCTGATGAGAGTTCTACTGAAGAGCCGGTATCGCTATTAAGACAAGTACCGTTCACTAAAGAAATCTTCATCGATAAAGAAGATTTTAAAGAAGAATACAGCAAGAAATTTAAGAAAAAATTCTGTCCAGGTAAGCGCATTCGCATGCGTAATGGCTATGTACTTGAAGCAACCGACTTCATTAAAAATGATGCCGGTGAAGTGATTCAGGTGAATGCCATTCAAGTGACGACTGTATTGGGTGAAGATCCAGCAGATGAAGTAAAACCGAAAGGCGTAGTGCACTGGGTTTCTGCTGCTCATGGTATTGAAGCAGAACTACGTGTTTATGGTCGTTTATTAAATCACGAAGCGCCAGATCGTGGTGGTGAAGACTTTATGGCGCACGTGAATCCTGATTCTTTATCAGTAATCACCGCCATTGTTGAACCGAGTCTTGCGCAAGCAGCACCTGAAACCGTTTTCCAGTTTGAGCGCGAAGGGTATTACGTAGCAGATCGTCGTGACCACACTACAGCGAAACCTGTATTTAACTTAACCATCGGTCTTCGCGAAGACAAATCGCTTACTCAATAGTAGGCTTTCTCAATAGAGAGAGCTTAAGGATTTAAAATGAAAATTTATAATACGTTAACGCGCCAGAAAGAAGAATTTAGACCCATTGTTGAAGGCAAGGTTGGCATGTACGTGTGCGGCATGACGGTTTATGACCTTTGTCACTTAGGCCATGCGCGTGTATTGACTGCATTCGATGTGATTTCTCGTTATTTGCGCCATAAAGGCTATGAGGTTAATTATGTGCGTAATATCACCGATATCGACGATAAGATTATTAACCGTGCGAAAGAAAATGGCGAAGCGTTTAATGTGTTAACCGAACGCTTTATCACTGAAATGCATGTGGACTGTAAGGCTTTGGGCATACAAGCCCCAGATTCCGAGCCCCGTGCAACCGCGCATATTGATGGCATTATCGAAATGGTGCAAACCCTAATCGAAAAGGGTTTTGCCTATGCCGCCGATAATGGCGACGTATATTATTCAGTGCGTAAGTTCGAAGGCTACGGCAAATTATCAGGCAAGGTGCTTGATGAGCTAGAAGCAGGCGCACGCATTGAAGTCGATGAAGTAAAACAAGATCCACTGGATTTCGTTTTATGGAAGCACGCCAAAGCAGACGAGCCGCACTGGGAATCTCCATGGGGTATTGGTCGTCCAGGCTGGCACATTGAATGTTCAGTTATGTCGACATGCTGCCTAGGTAATAACTTCGACATTCATGGTGGCGGCCCAGATCTTAAATTTCCGCACCACGAAAACGAGATTGCACAAAGTGAAGCTGCGACGGGTAGTCAGTATGCTAATAACTGGATGCACGCAGGCGCTGTTCGCATTGATGGCGAGAAAATGTCCAAGTCTTTGGGCAACTTCTTCACCATTCGTGAAATCTTAGAAAAGTATCACGCTGAAACCGTTCGCTTCTTCTTATTGTCTAGCCAGTATCGCAGTTCAATTAACTACAGCGAAGACAGCTTGAAAGAAGCACAGGTTAAGCTCGATCGTTTTTATAATGCTTTAGCTCAAGTCGATACTTACGTAGCCCCTGCTAAAGATAATGATTTCAGCCAGCGTTTTTATACCGCGATGGATGACGACTTCAATACAGCAGAAGCGATTGGCGTACTGTTTGATCTAGTGCGCGAAGTAAATAAAGCCGAAGGTAATAAGAAGTTTGCTTTAGGTGCTCAGCTGCGTGAACTTGGCGAAGTGCTAGGGTACTTGCAGTTGCCTCCAGAAGAGTTTTTGCAGTCTGGTGGCGATGTTGATGCTGAATACGTTGAAGGCATGATCCAGAAACGTATTGATGCTAAAAAAGCGAAAGACTTCGCGACCGCTGATAGCGTGCGTGATGAATTGTTAGCACAAGGTATTACCTTGCGTGATGGCCCAGAAGGCACCAGCTGGACTCAGCAGTAAAAGTTTTGTCTTTAGCTTTTTCTTCTAACTCCTTGAAAGGGTTAAAGAAAATTAAACTAAAGTGTTGACAGAGTGAGGGTGTAAGCATATTATATGCCCACGTTTTGAGACGGGGCCTTAGCTCAGCTGGGAGAGCGCAACACTGGCAGTGTTGAGGTCAACGGTTCGATCCCGTTAGGCTCCACCAAACTTTTCAAAGCGTATTGTCTTAGTGTCCCCATCGTCTAGAGGCCTAGGACACCGCCCTTTCACGGCGGTAACAGGGGTTCGAATCCCCTTGGGGATACCATTTACTCTCTTTTGAGAAGAGCAGTAAGCACTAAGATAAATCAACCGAACATAAGTAATTATGATTCGGTTTTTTTATGCCTGTCATTTACTCTAAAGCCTTTTAGTTCTCTTAAATAGTACTATATTCCGATGGACTGGAATCAGAATTAATCCATAATCCGCAGCGATTTTTACTACTCAAAGGAAGATGTAATGACGCACATAAAGCGCGCTTTAATACCCGCAATAATACTATCGGCAATGCTAAGTGCATGTGGCGGTGGATCCAGTAGCTCATCAGATGGTGCTCAGTCCGCAGACCTTGATCCATCAAATCCCGAAAATACTTCAGAGCAAGATAGCAATCAAGAACAAGATAATAGCCCAGAGCAAGAGCAGGAAGGCAATCCAGAGGTTCCTGTAGAAATCCCAACGTTTGAAGTTTCTTTTATTCAGCCAATGGACTCTTCAGTTGACGTTGATCGTGATGTGCAGCTGGTTGCAAAATTCAGCGAGCTAGTTGATGAAAGCTCCATTAGTAATGCATCGTTTACTTTATCTGACGGCATTAGTGCTGTTTCTGCAGATATTAGCTTTGATGCAGAAACTCAAGAGGTTACTTTATCTCCCACTACTAAGCTGTATGCAAATACAACCTACACAGCAACATTAAATACCAATAATAAAGATGCTCAAGGCAATGCGATGAGTAGTGACTTCTCATGGAAGTTCGCCACGGTTGCTCGCCAGTTAACAGAAACCAAAACGCTTGAACACAATCCTCTTTATAAAAATTTTTCCCCTGCTGTATATACAAATAACACAGGGCATGCACTATCAATTTGGACTAACGACCCCTCTTCTGAGAATGCGGGTGATGTAAATCTAAAAGTTTCAATTTGGTCTAATGAGAACGAACAGTGGGGCGCTCCTACAAACCTCACGACGAAGGCAGTAGTAAGTGCTGGATATAGGCAGGTAGCATTAGAAGATAATGGCGATGCCGTTGTTGGCTGGGGGGAGAAAAATTCTTCAGATAAATACGATATCTATTACAGGACTTATAATGCAGAAACTAAGAGCTGGTCTGATGCAGTGAGTATTGAGAGTACCGCAGCTTCGAGTGGCTTGTATGGCGTACATAAAGATGCTGCTGGTAATATCACCTTTATTTTCTTTAAAAATGTAAATAATATTTATGAGTTATTTACCAAAACGCTTTACTACCGCTCAAACCAATGGGGTGATGAAATACGACTATCAACTGCTGGTAAGTATGTTTCGCAAGTAAAGAACGCGATGGACGAGCAAGGTAATATTGCTGTTACCTGGAAGGATGTGACAGATGGGAAGCACGAAATTTGGAGTGTAAAATACACGGCTGCTGATTTTTCCTGGGGTGCGCCTGTTAAAGTAATCTCTAGTGATGATTATATTTATCCTGTTACATTGAAATTCGATGGCGCGGGTAATAGCTACCTTCTAGCTCACGTTCAGCTTTCTAACTCGCTGCGTCAGGCCGCATTTTTCTATTTGGGTAATGAATCAGCTAGCTGGAGTGATGGAGTCGTCTTTGGCTCAGGAGCTGACCTTACTATGATTAATTCATTAACAGTCAGTCAAGATGGTAGTGCTACCCTTTCTGGGTATCGAGAGCATTTAGATGGCGCCTACATCACCTCACTTTACACATACGATGCTAAGACAAAGACTTGGGCAGATGAATTGGTCATGGATGACCTAATAAGTGAACGCCATTCACCAATTACGAGTGCAGCTGACGGCAAAGGTAATGTGCTATTGATTGCCACAGCGAAGAAACCGAGAGAAGAAAGCTTCTCAACTTGGTATAGAGTTTATAATCAGCAAACTGGAGTGCTTTCTACTTGGCAGCTTATGATTTCAGATCTTCCTAATGCTGGTACGCCGATAATAGGTATGAGTGAGGTAGGAGATGCATTTTTCATGTGGCAGTACGCTCTTCCTGGTGAGAATAGTGACGAAAACTACTATCCATCTCATATTCGTTACGCACAATTTAAATAACTAGCTGAAAGGGCAGGTAATAAAATTGCTTTATTGCCTGTTTTCTTTGTCTCAATTCTTTGCTTTTCTCTAAAGCCCAACAATCACAAACTCAGCCCCCAAATAAGCCCCAGGCTCAATATAAAAACGATTCCCCAGCTGCACAGCCTCCGAGCAACTGCCATTAGCACTGCCATTAATAGTATGCCCATGATAAATAGCATCAATACCAGCAACCACATCCTCGCAGCCTTGCTTAAACTGCGAGCGCGACCATAAGCATAGCTCTAGCTGATGCTGATCAAAGTCTTTAATCTGCTGCCAGTCATAGCCTGGAAAATCCGCGTGAATAATTCCCGCTGTACCGCCGCTAGCAAGTTCAACTTCAATCGCAATAGGCAGGGCAGCAAGCAATTCAAACCAACGAGGCCAGTCGGCAGGATTAGACGCTGCAATCCACTCGCCGCCATTTTTAAGCCAGGTCATTTTGTTTTTGCTATTGCCATGCTTAAGACCACTCAGCATTAAATGCTCGTGATTACCCAATACAGAAAAAAACCAATCTTCGCTCAATAGCTCAATCGCTTTACCGCTTTCGGGGCCGCGATCTATTAAGTCACCCGTACAAATCAAGCGATCTATACGCTGGTCAAAACCCATCTCGTCAAGCTGGCTCAATAAGCGAGACACGTTGCCATGAATATCTCCGACCACATAATCACGGCCAAAAGTATTTTTACTTAACGACAAAACAGTAGAGGGGATATTCATCTTCTTAATCTGCCATGTGAACTACTGCGAGAGCCGCGGCCTGAATCACCCCAGCGGGCAATGCAGCCAAGGGCCAGCATAAAAATAAACATAAACGCATTGGCAGGAATCTGCAGATTAAAATCAACCAGCGAGTGAATGCCAATCGCTATAATCGCCATGGCGCTGGCAAAGCCCAGACCTTTAAATAAATCATCACGGCGCAGTCGCATTGCCTGCAGCGCCCAATAAAAGCATAACAAAACCGCCAGCAATAATAACAAAGAGGCAAGGGCGCCAAATTCTGCTAAAAACTGCAAGTAATCATTATGGGCATAATCGTACAGGCGAGTAGTCGTTACATCGGCGCTGCGATAGCTAGGGTAGCTGTATTGATAACTACCAGCCCCAGTACCTAATACAGGATTGTCTAGCCACATATTAAACGTATCGCGGCTTACTTCATCACGACTCTCTTTTTCGATACTGGTACCTTGCAGGCGTTCGGCAACTTTATCGACACCAAAAAAAGTACCGACAATCGCCACATCAATAATCAACAAGCTAGATAATAAAATAGTAGTAGAGGCCGACTTGTGTTTCATCAACAGTAAAGCAAGACCGCCCGCAATCATTAAGCTGGCAAAGAACGCCGTATTGCCCATGCGCGAACGAGTCATAACTAAGCCAATAACCATTACTGCAAGCAGTAATCGCATAATCACTTTAGGGCTAAGAAGCATCTGAATAAACTGTCGCAAGCGCTGCTGCCAGCGGCCACGGTAATGAGTACTTTGTGATAATAAAAAACCAATCCCTAAAGCAAGAGTCATCTCTAAATAACCTGCCAAACTATTGCGATTAACAAAAGTGCCCGTGGCTTTGCCGGTATAAGAAGTCTTAGCACCCCAAGCACCCCACTCAAGACCCGTCATTACCATAATAGAGCCATAAAGCGCCTGAAAGGCAGCGGCAATAATCACAATCCAAATCGCAGTTTTAATACGGCTGCGACTATTAAGTTGAAGTAGAGTAAGTATAAAGAAGGTGGTTAGGCCAAGGCCCAGAATTAAATGCTGAAAACTATCGTGATAATTATCAAAAAACAGCGTCTGCAGAAATACAAAACCCTGCACCAGCAATAACAAATAAATAACAGGGCGAGATTTATCTAGCAGCTTTGCCGAGCTTTTAGGAAAAGAAGCAGGACTAGAGAGAGGGTAAATAAAAAGAGAAAGGCTAATAAAGGCCAGTAAAGAAAATACACCCCAGCCCCAAGGAAAAACCCCAGCAAAAGGCAGGGGCAAAATAAACAAAAGCGCCTGATAAAGGCGCCAACTACTGTTTTTCAATGGTGAATCCTTAAAAGACCAAGGTTAAAGATAAAACTAAGGTCTAGTTGGGCTTATTCCTGTACCGCTAGAAGTTCCACCCGTTGTCGAGGTAGGTTTGATAGGGGCCGCCTTGCCATTTCCTTTGCCACCCGCAGTCGGGTTAATAACTGCATCGGCTTTCTGGAAGGCGATCAAGGCACTGCCACCATCCAAACCAGCCTGCTGTGCAGCATTAGTAAAGGCTTCGGCGCTGATGCCAGCAAGAATCGCTGCAGTAGCAACAACATCTAAAGTAAGGCCAGCTTCTAACATCTCTTTTAATGATCTTTCTACACAAGCACCATCGGCGCCACAAGAAACAGCAGCAGATTTTGCAATGTCAGCTGCAGGTACATCGTTTTTAACATCGTCAGCAATGTTAGCAAAAGCAGGAAGGCTGGCGGTAAGTAATAAAGTAGAAAGTAGTTTGCGCATAGCAATAGTCCGTTATTAAGCCGATTGTATGAAGTTGGATGTTAGTTAATGTGCGCCATGTTATAGGGCAATCAAAATCAGAACAAGCTTTTGAATGTAATGTGCGGCTTTTTATTACATTTGTTAGTAAATAAAGATTAACTAACTGACATTTGACGCAATTAAGTGATTAAAGGAATGTTCTTTGTTTATTTTGTGACGCAGTTCAGGTAAGGTGCGCGCCATATTGTTCATAGCATTGAGCATAAAACACTTCTACGCAGTGCTTTTCATAAGGCACAGGGATATACCTTGAAATACCTAGTTACTGGCGCTGCTGGCTTTATTGGAAATTTTGTTGCTGAAAGATTATGCAATGAAGGGCATGAAGTCGTCGGGCTTGATAATCTTAACGACTACTATGACCCTGCACTTAAATTAGCCCGCCTTGATCGTATTAAGCACCTAGATAACTTCCGTTTTATAAAGATGGACATCTCAGATCGAGACGGCATTGCTAACTTATTTAAAGATGAGCAATTCAATCGAGTGATTCATTTAGCCGCACAAGCAGGTGTTCGGTATTCAATTGAAAACCCAATGGCCTATATCGACTCTAACATGGTTGGTTTTGCAACGATTCTAGAAGGTTGTCGCCATAATAAAGTAGAACACTTGGTATACGCTTCATCTAGCTCAATTTATGGCGCCAACAAGAAGATCCCTTTCTCGACAGAAGATAATGTAGATCATCCCGTTTCATTATATGCAGCGACTAAAAAATCAAATGAGTTAATGGCTCATTCCTATAGCCACTTGTATGGCATCCCCACAACAGGGCTAAGATTTTTTACTGTTTATGGTCCTTGGGGGCGCCCAGATATGGCGCCTTTCTTATTTACGGATGCCATCGCTAATGATCGCACAATTAAAGTGTTCAATAACGGAAAAATGCAGCGCGACTTCACCTATATAGACGATATTGTTGAAGGCGTAATTCGCATTCAGGATGTAATTCCTAATGAAGAGAATAATCCAGTAACAGAAGGGTCACCTTTATATAAGGTATTCAACATAGGTAATAATCAGCCTGTTGAATTGGAAGAGTTTATTGGCTGTATTGAAAACTCTTTGGGTAAGAAAGCGGTGAAGAAATATATGCCGATGCAAGACGGTGATGTTGTAAGAACTTTTGCTGATGTTAGTGACCTGGAAGAGCGGGTAGGCTATAAACCTGCGACTGAATTAGCTCTTGGGGTTGATGAGTTTGTGAAATGGTATAAAAGGCCTGGAGCTGGTTATATTTAGACGTAGCGCGCCAATTAATTTGATAACATACTGGGGAGTTCAATTCATGATTTTAGTTTTAGTCAAGATGGTGCGTATATGAGAAGCTTAATTAATGCTATTAAAAATGTTCTTAAGTTAGTTATTTCTTTTATCCTTATTCCCTTTATTAAATATAAGTTTTTAATAGATTCAAAGAGCCTTCCGCTGACGGCGGATCATTATCATGTCTATTATCACATCCATTGCAGTTATTGGGTGGCACTTAAGAAGTTCCCAGACCTAATTAACTGCCCTGACTACAATGATAAGATTCAGTGGTTAAAACTTTTTGATAATAAAGAAGTTTTAATTCAGTGTGTGGATAAGGTTCTAGTGCGAAACTATGTTGAAAGTAAGTTAGGGGAAGGGTATTTACCTGAAATTTATCAAGTCTGTGATGGTTATAATGATATTAGTTTGGAAACCCTTCCTCAATCATTTGTGTTAAAAACCAATCATGATTCTGGATCTGTTTTCTTAATATCTGATAAAGAAAAAAATGACTGGATTGCTATCTCTAAGGGGGTTGAGGCATCACTTAAAAGAAAATTTGGTGTGTGGGGCGGTGAGTGGCCTTATAGTTATGTCAAGCCAAAAGTTTTTGCTGAGGAATACTTAGGGCTAGGAGAAGGTTCGGCTCCAGCAGATTATAAATTTCATTGTGTAAATGGAGAGGTTAAGTGGCTGCAATATATTTGTGATCGCGAGGGCACTGCTAAAGAAGCAATTACAGATTCTTCTGGCGCTATTTTGAACTTGCATCTTTCTGAAAGACTGCTCCCAATGACAAAATTCAATCCTCCTGGTTTGTTCAAAAGAATGGTTGAGATCGCGGAGATCCTTTCGGAGGAGTTTAAATATGTAAGGATCGATTTGTATTTAATTGATAACCAAATATTTGTTGGAGAAATGACATTTTTCCCAATGTACGGTACATATAAAGGCAGTGGGATTGTTGAATTGGGTGAGATGATGGATTTTGAACGCGATAAATACTTTCCCTGTGTGAAAGTGTGAGTATGCGTGGCATTTTTTTGTTTGAGTTACCGTGTGAATTAACCCTGTAATGAATCTTAGCCATATGGCCATACTATGTTTAAAATTGCTACCCGCAGTACATTAATACTATTAGTCGGAGTCTTACTCTCGGTTTTAAATACAGCCGTGCTTGCTAGAATTCTTGGCGTCGAGGGGCGGGCTGACTTTTATTTTTTATTCCTCCCATTGTATTTTGCACCCTCTATTTGCAGTCAAGGCTTCGGCCAAGTCAGTATTTACTTAGGGAAGAAGGAGAAAGTACAGAACTTATTAGCTCATGCGAAATCAATCCTTAAAGCCTCATTGCTATATTCTTTTCTTTGGTTGATTGGGGCTCTATTTATTTCTGACGGGTATGATGGCAACTGGGTTTTATACTCTCTAATTACGATTTTTGCAGTGCAATCTCTTTCGTTGGCAACTTACGTTCAGGCAATAGCTTGTTTAGATAAGACATATAAATATCTTGATGTTATTAAAATAGTCAGCCCATTAATTAATGTAGTGCTGCTTATGCTCGGTTGGAGTATGGGTATTGAAGAAGCTTGGGTCTATATACTAATACAGATAATCGTTAGAGTTTTTGAAAGCGCCTTTCTATACATTGCTATGAGAAACCATTTTAAAATAAATTCTTTTTTGGTAAATGATCTTGTATTTTTACAACACAACAACTATAGAGTCGATATTTGGAAATCTTCATTTGTTTCTCTGTTTCTGAATCATACTGATAAAATTGCAGTATTAATATTGGCAGCTAAGCATGAGGTTGGCTTGTATTCGGTGGCAGTAGGCTTGGCAATGATTGCCGGGCAAGTTGTTAGGAATATTACTAACATTATAGTCGCATCTGTGAGTACTTCGGATAAGAAACTAATTAACAAATTCCTTGGGGCAAGCAGTGTTTATATTATAGTTGGTGTACTTGGGATATTAGGCGCAAGTTTGTTTATGGGGAGTGTTATTCAATTAATCTTCGGATTAGATTTTTTGGGCGCCGAAAAATATGTTGAAATTTTGTTGGTTAATGTGTTTTTCGTGTCTATCTCCTGGTTGATAGCACAATATTTTATGTTGACGGGCAATAGTAAGAATTTCTTTCATTCTCAAATAGTTGCTGCTGCAGTTTTATTAGTAGGTTTCTTGGTATCTGTTGGTTATTACGATTTCAAGTTTTTCTTATGCACTTTGCTTTTGGCATCATTTTCTTCTCTTGTGTATATGTTTGTTTTATTTATTATCGATGTACAAAGGTTGCGTGTATGAAGGTTGTGTATATAAATACTCTTTTTCATCCTGTTGTTATTGGCGGGGCTGAAAAATCCCTTAAGAATTTGATATTGTCGCTCGTTAAACATCATTCTATTGATCCTGTTGTAATTACGATAAATCCAGAGAATAAGGATGTAATAGAGTATGTGGAAGGTATTAAGGTATATCGTTTAGCTTATCGAAATAATCGTTTCATTTTCAGCGATAAGGGTAATGCTCTACAAAAAGCTCTATGGCATATGAAGGATAAAAATAATGAAGAATTTACCCCTGTATTTCATAAGATATTAAGTGATGAAGCCCCAGATTTATTGCATACCAATAATTTACTAGGCTTTTCGGCAGTACCTATATCAGTCGCTAATTCAATGAATATTCCTGTCGTTCATACTATTCGTGATTATTATTTTCAGTGCTGGAGAAGTAGTCGATATGGAAAGAATGGGGATTGTGGCAATATTTGTTCCTCATGTAGATGGTTAAGCAAAGACAGGAGGGTATTATCAAATTCTGTAGGGGCTGTCGTGGGTAATAGCCAGTTTATTTTGAATGACCACGTGATAGATGGCGTATTTTCTGAGGTAAGAATACAGAAATCAATTTATAACATATTTGAAGCAGGCAGTGAGGTTCGGGCGAAAAGCAGTATATCAGAAGGAAAAATCCGGCTTGGGTTTTTAGGCCGCTTGCACCATACCAAGGGAATTCGTGAGCTTCTTGAGTTGGTACTGAATAATGAAGGCATTGAGCTGTTTATCGCTGGTGATGGTGAGGAGTGTGAGGCTGTGCTTAGGGCTTGTGAAGTGACAGACAGAATTCACTACCTTGGTTATGTGGCACCAGCAGAGTTATTTTCTCAAATCGACCTCCTTGTTATTCCCTCTTTATGGAGGGAACCCTTGCCAAGAACTGCGTATGAAGCATATAGCTACGGAATTCCCGTTATCGGGTCGAATGCAGGCGGTACGTCAGAAGTTATTATGAATGGGAAGACTGGCTTCGTCTTCCCTTGTGATGATTTCGGTGCGATTTTATCCTATATTGACACAATAATAAGCACCAAGGGGCTGTATCAGGAAATGTCAGAAAACTGTATTGAGTATTCACAGCAGTTTTCTCCTCTTATTATATCTTCAAAATATCATGAGACTTATCTTCAGGTCTTAGAGGATGAGTAGGGCACTTTTAGAAAAACCCTTGCTGAAGCTTGTTCTGCTGTTTGGTTTGATAATATTTGATGGCTACAGGGTTTTAATCGGCACATCGTTCTCATTGAAACCATTCCTGGTTATTGCGGTCTTTCTTATCCTGTGGACTTCGTTTCGACGACTGTATGTGCCTCTAAACTTTCGTCTTTTTATTTTATGGTTTTTATCACTATTTATTCCACTGATATTCGGGACAGTATTATCCACTTCGCAGTTTGTTGTAATAATATTTGGTCAAGCTTTATTGACCTTGTTCTTGTTGGCCTTTCATAACTTCCTTATCTTAAGGCAGGTGAAGCTGGAAGATGTTTTTGATGCTATCATATTTTTAGGAGTATTCACCGCTGCAATAGGCTTCCTGCAGGTGGTCCTTTTTTTTCTAGGGCTAAATATTGGAGTGAGTCATTTTGAGGATGTAGGGGTTCCAAGACCAGAAAGTTTTTTTTCCGAGACTGATTGGCATGCAATGTTTGTAGGGTATTGCTTACTTGCTTCGTTGTTTATCAACGAGAAGTCTCGATTTAATATTATTAAAAAACAGATTAATTTATTTCTTCTTTTGTCACTTATCACCTCCTTTGGCCGAACAGCAATCGCAGGGGCTCTTGCTTCATACCTAGTGCATCTAATGTTGTTCTATCCGTTACCAAAATTAATGGCTCGTGCAGTTAAATTTCTAGTTATCGCAGTACCTATATTCATATTACTACTCCCCGTACTCCCTGAATCAATTGTAAGTCGCTTTGATATAGTGGGTAATATAGAAGATCCAGAGCTTGATGCTGGCGCAATTAATTCTAGAGTTTTTGCAATTCAGATGACTATTGCCTTTATCGAGGAAAACCCATTGACGGGAAATGGTGCGGGATCATTGAATTATTTAGCGAATAATGACGATATTAAAGCAGAGTTTTCTTATGGAGGGGGAATAAATAGTGGAAGAGGGGGGACTAATATATTTTTAACGTCATTATTTGATTCTGGAATCCTTGGGTTGCTAGTAATGGTTATTCTTCTGACAGGAATTTTAATTTCAGGATATCGATACGCAAAGAAAAAAAGTAATGACTATCAATACTTTTTCCAGTTTTGTCTTCTTAGTAATATCTATTTTTTAGTGGAGTGCCAAGCAAATAATATGATTAGAACGCCTATTGTTTGGGTAAACTTCGCATTATTCACTTATGCCGTTTATTTGTTCCATACAGATAAGAAAATTTCCCAAGGAGCTGTTTGATGAGGATTGTCCATGTGGTGCGCCAATTTCATCCTAGTGTCGGAGGTCTTGAAGATTTCGTATACAACCTAGCTAATGAGCAGGTCAAAAGTGGGGAGGACGTTAGTGTCTTTACTCTGAATACAGATTTTCAGTCTGGCAGTGTATTGAAGAACCAAGAATATTTGGAAAATGGTGTGAAAATACTTCGCTTCAAGTGGATTGGGTCGAGCAGATACCCCATTTGCAATATACCACCAAAACTCCTTAATGACTTTGATGTTGTCCATGTTCATGCCGTTGACTTCTTTGTAGAGTACACTTCGCTCCTTAAGAGAGTGGGGCTATTAAAGTCAAAACTCGTATTAACCACTCATGGTGGTTTTTTTCATACGAAAAATAATAACCGTTTAAAAATGCTTTTCTTTAAGCTTGTAACTCCTATTTCATTGTCAGTATTCGATGATGTTATTTGTTGTAGTGTTAATGACTTTAAGTTATTTAAAAAATTCCCTAACTCTAGAATTATAGAGAATGGTGTTTTGCCAAATAAGTTTGGCGTTGGTGTCATTAATGAAAATAAGAAAGGTAATGATATTGTCTACTTGGGGCGGTTAAGTTCAAATAAAAACATTCCAGAGCTTGTATCGCAATTTTCTAAGGCGGTTAATTACCCTGGGCGCTTGAAAATTATTGGAAGATCTTCCTCAGGTGATTCTGAAATATTGAGAAGGCTAGTGTCTTTAGTGACCAACGTTGATTTGCTACTTGATATTGATGATTGTGAAATTTCAGCTACTTTGAATGAATCTAAATTTGTCATTAGTGCTTCTGACTATGAAGGCTTTGGCCTTGGAGTAATTGAATTAATGTCTTATGGTTTAGTTCCTATTTTGTCTGATGCCCCTCCTACTTTTTGCCAGTTTGTTAGAGAATCCAAAGCTGGCTGTACTTTTAATCTTGAAAAAAAAGAGTTATCAGAAATTCTTCTGTCGTTATTGGATAAATATACTGAGGCAGATAAAGATAATGCTTTGAATTATGCCAGTAAATTTTCTTGGCCATCAGTATCGAAGGAGTACCAGCTTGTATATCAACAGTAGCGCCTGTGCAGATAAAAATATTTCTTGTGTCAGTCTAGTCGAAGAAAGTAATGTGGATGCTTTGATTAGCGAAATTCTCATGGCCCAAGAGCCTGTATCTATAGGTTTTTTAAATCAACATGGTTACAATTTAATGGTTGAAAACGAGGGCGTATTCTCCTCATTTTCTTCATTGAATTATTTGTTGCGTGATGGAATAGGAATTAAGCTTGCTTGTCGGCTTAATCACCTTAATCCGGGATTTAATGCGAATGGCACCGACTTCATCCCTCTCCTTGTTCAGCGTATTATTGAAGGGTGGGGAGATTTTGATTGTTTTACCCTTGGGACTTCTGAACCATGGCTTTCTCTGGGTACTTCTGAGCTGTTGAAGGGACGTAAGGCCTTTTCTTTAGATGGCTTTAAAAATAATGAGGAGTATTTGAGTTTTATAAAAGGGTCATCCGTGAGTTCTAGAAAGAAGCTTATCGTTTTGGCCATGGGAATGCCAAAGCAAGAGGCTATTGCGAAGATGATTTGTGATAATTTGTCCGAGCCAGTGATCGTTATCTGTGGTGGGGCAATATTGGATTTTTCAGCAGGCAAGTTCTCTAGGGCTCCTGATATTTTTAGGAAACTGAATATCGAATGGTTGTATCGCTTGACCCTTGAACCTAAGCGGTTGTTTTCTCGCTATGTTATAGGGATTCCTAAGTTTTTATATTATATTGCAAAATTTAGATGAATTCACTTTTAAAATGACAGGAACTAATATGGTAAAAGTACTCTGGACAGGGGGGTGGGATTCGACATTTCGTATGATACAGCTAGCTCGTAGCGGTAGGGAGGTTCAACCTTATTATGTGATTGATACTGGTCGAAGGTCTAGCCTTAAAGAAATTAAACAGATGCAGGCTATAAAGAATTGCTTAAGAGTCAAATATCCTGAAAGTAAAATACATGATATTAACTTTATTGAGCTGAGTTCGATAGCTGTAGATGTGAAGTTTTCAGAGGCGCATGAGAGGCTGAAAAAACAGCGTTTTATGGGGGATCAGTACGTTTGGATTGCAGCGCTGGCAAATGGTGTTGATAATTTGGAACTCTGTATTCATTCGGATGATAAAGCTGAGTTTTTTAATCAAGATGCTGCCATGGGCGCGGATCAGGAGTTGATTTTTGGGAATCTTAATTTTCCTATTTTAGCCTATACGAAATTAGATATGGAAGAAGAAGCTAAACAGAATGGGGAGTTGGATATTCTTAATATGTCTTGGTTTTGTTTTGACCCTATTGGTGATACTTCATGCGGGACCTGTAACCCTTGTCTATATTCTTTACAAGAGGGTATGAGTAGGCGTTTTTCGTTGAGAGCTAAGGTTTATAGTAAGATGCCTAGGGTGGTGCGGGGTACAAGAAGAATGTTGCGTAAAATAATCTAATTTTACTGGCGATCATTATATATCGATCGATATTTAATGAATTGTAAGGCAAGCATTAAGCCGGTTTATTCGGGGCTAGCGACTTGTCTAGCCTATTTATAATATGAATGATATTGCTTTTTTTTATAGAGGCTACAAGGGAGTCGTAATGAACATAACAATCGCAGGCACAGGTTACGTAGGCCTTTCGAACGCTATGCTATTAGCGCAAAACAACACAGTTATCGCTCTTGATGTGATTGCTGAAAAAGTCGAAATGCTAACGAATCGGGTTTCTCCTATTGCAGATGCTGAGATCGAAGCATTTCTGAAGCGTGATGATCTCAATTTTATCGCCACTTTAGATAAAGAACTTGCTTATAAAAATGCCGATTATGTAATCATTGCTACCCCAACAGATTACGATGCTGAAACGAACTACTTCAATACGTCGACAGTTGAGTCGGTAATTAAAGATGTTATGTCGATTAATCCTGCGGCGGTTATGGTTATAAAATCAACAGTTCCTGTAGGTTTTACTCAGCGCATTAAAGATGAGCTGGGCTGCGATAATATTTTCTTCTCCCCTGAGTTTCTGCGTGAAGGTAAAGCCCTGCACGACAACCTATACCCGTCTCGTATTGTTGTAGGTGAAAAATCTGAACGCGCAGAACGTTTTGCAGGGCTTTTGGTACAAGGGGCCCGAGGAACTCAGCAAGGTGGTGAAAAAGAAGATATCGATGTATTGCACATCAACTCAACTGAAGCCGAAGCGGTTAAGTTGTTTTCAAATACCTATCTTGCTATGCGAGTTGCGTATTTTAATGAGCTGGATAGCTATGCCGAAGTTCATGGGCTTGATAGTAAGCAGATAATTACTGGCGTTGGTTTGGATCCTCGTATTGGTAATCATTATAATAATCCGTCGTTTGGTTATGGCGGTTATTGCTTGCCTAAAGATACCAAACAGCTTTTAGCAAATTTCAAAGATGTGCCAAATAACATGGTGCGCGCGATTGTTGATGCGAATACCACCCGTAAAGACTTTGTCGCTGAGTCTATTTTGGCTCGCAACCCTAAAGTTGTGGGTATTTATCGCCTGGTTATGAAGTCGGGCTCTGATAATTTTAGGGCGTCTGCTATTCAGGGGATAATGAAACGTATTAAAGCGAAAGGGGTTGAGGTCGTTATTTATGAACCGACTATGGCTGAAGATGAGTTCTTTCATTCTAAGGTGATTAAAGATCTTGCTGAGTTTAAGCGGGTCGCCGATGTGGTGGTTGCCAATAGATTGTCTGTCGACATTGCTGATATTGCCGATAAGGTTTATACCCGTGACTTGTTTGGTAGCGATTAGCTTGGTGGTAATTCTTACATTTAAAAGTAATGTTTTTATTAAAAAAAGGTCTATTAATTTAGGCCTTTTTTGGTTTTATCTAACATCAATAGGAGTAAAATTAATACTGTATTTAAAATCAGTGTATTAAAATACAGTATTTGTCATCATTAGTGGTGGTTTTATGGATGCAGCAAATAATGAAAGTTACAACGATCAACTGGCCGATAAAATTTCATTATTGGCAGGGCAAATTAATGCAGCTAATTATCGATTTTTAAAATTAATTGCTGAGTTTGATGCTCTTCAGGCCTGGGCTGGATATGGTTTTCGTTCTTGTGCGCATTGGTTGAATTGGAAGTGTGGTATTTCTTTTGGTGCGGCGCGTGAGAAGGTGCGGGTAGCTCGTGCAATGGAAGGTTTGCTGGGGATTAATACGGCATTTTCTGCGGGTGAGTTAAGTTATTCTAAAGTTCGTGCTATGACTCGGGTCGCTACCGATAAAAACGAAGAATTTTTATTGATGATTGCGCAATACGGTACGGCGCAGCATGTTGAAATGTTGGTTAAGGCGTTTCGTACAGTGGCGAGTACTGATTGTTGTGGCGATGGTAGTGACTTAGCAAGAGACCGATTAAAAGAAGAATTTGATGCTGAACTAACCGAGCAAAATAAGCAAGATGAAGAACGTTCGCTTACCTGTTATCAAGATGATGAAGGTATGTGGGTTATTCATGCAAAGCTGCCTGCAGAAGAAGGTGGTTTAGTTGTTAAGTTAATTAATGCTTTGGGCGATCAGATTGCTACTAATCACAAAGATAGCTCTTTAGATAATTCTTTAGATAACTCTCTAGATGATAAAGCAAAAACTAAAGAAAAAGACGTTCCCGCAGTAATACTCGATGATAAATTAACGTTCCCGCAGAGACGCGCGGATGCCATGGTGGCAATTGCGCAGCAGTTTTTGGCTGAAGGAAGTCTCCATGAATCTGGCGCTAGCTTTAAGGGTTCTGAACGCTGCCAATTAATGCTTCATGTTCATACCGCCATTAATGCAGGTACTAGTGCTAACCTAGATGGCCGTTGGTTGCCTAATGAAGCGGCTAAGCGCTTGGCCTGCGATGCCAGTTTGGTGGTTGTTGAAGAAGATGAGTGGGGCAATGTATTAAACATTGGTCGTCGCAGTCGAATAATTCCTGCGGGAATGTCCCGGGCGTTATCGATTCGCGATGGTGGGCATTGTCAGTTTCCAGGTTGTTGTGAATCACACTTTGTTGAAGGGCATCATATAAAGCATTGGGCTGATGATGGTGAAACCGAGTTGGATAACTTGGTGACCCTTTGCAGTTATCACCACCGAGAGTTGCACCGAGGGCATTTCTTTTTGTCGCTTAAACCTGATGTTTCTAGCAGCAGATTTGCTGAGAGGTTGGTATTTTCCCGTGGTGATCATGATCATAAAGAAGGCGAGGCGGTGATTGAGGCTAATCCTTGTTGTGCGGTTCATTATAGTAATGAGCTGCCTTGGCCGTTGTGTCGAGATATTGATGTTAGTACGGCGGTAACGCGCTGGCAGGGTGAGCGTATGGATTTGGGGGTGGCGGTTGAGGGTTTGTTGGTTAAGAGCGGTTTTTCGTTATGAATCAATGCCTTACGTATGTTAACTGTCTAATGTGACTGGCTTCGCAGACTTTGGCTGCTTTGCTTGTTATGGACTTTATTTATAGTTATGTCATAATGCGCCACAAGAATGAACGGTTGTTCGCTACAAGTACTGGCAACCCATAAATAGGTGTAGGAATGTCTAATCAAGGAATGATTCGCTCTCGTCAAGGTGGCTTCAACTTTGTCTATCGCTTGGTCGATATCGCCATTGTTTTTGGTGGTTTATCGCTGGCCGCTTTTTTTTATAATACTCCCTTCAGTTTTTTATATACCTCTACGGGTTTAGTTGCGGCCATTGTTTTTATGCTGTGTGCCGAATCTTTAGGTGTGTATCGCTCTTGGCGTGCCAATGATGCTGCGCGTATGCTTTTTGTTGCGACTGGGGCTTGGCTCCTTACGACTGTTTTGATTATTGTGATTGGCTTCTTTGCCAAAGAAACCGCAAATCTTTCGCGGGTAACTATCGGCTTATGGGTTGTATTAACGCTTAGTGGGCTGATTGTTTGGCGCTTGATTTTTCGTTTGTTTTTACGCAGCTTACGTCTCAGTGGTTATAACTCGCGTAAGGCGGCGGTTGTCGGTTTAAATCATAACGCTATGCGTATGCGTGATGAGCTGGCGGCTAATCCTGAGTTGGGGATTAATTTTTCTGGGTTTTTTGACGATCGCTGCATTAAGCGTCTGCATGATGAGCACCCTGATGAAGTCTTGCACGGTTCAATTAGTGAATTGATTGAACGTACTAAGCAGGGTGAGTTTGATCTTATTTTTATCGCACTGCCGCTTAAGGCGCAAAAACGTATTGCGCAGATTCTTGAGCGCTGTGGTGATACTACGGCCAGTGTGCATTTAATCCCCGACTTCTTTACCTACAACTTATTGCACGCACGCATGGGGTCGGTGGGTAATCTGCAAACCTTAAGTATTTATGAAACGCCGATTTTAGGTTTTAACGATATGTTAAAACGCAGTTTTGATGTGGTGTTTTCTAGTTTGGTTTTGCTGTGTATTTCTTTTCCTATGTTATGTATTGCTGCTGCGGTTAAGTTTACTTCTCCAGGGCCAGTGATTTTTAAGCAAGCGCGTTATGGCCTAGACGGTAAGCGTATTTTTGTTTGGAAGTTCCGTAGTATGAGCACTATGGATAATGGCGATAAAGTTGTACAAGCGACTAAGGGGGATGCGCGCATTACTAAAGTTGGTGCATTTATTCGTAAAACTTCGTTAGATGAATTGCCACAATTTATTAATGTATTGCAGGGTAGAATGTCGGTGGTTGGCCCGCGCCCTCATGCAGTTGCCCATAATGAAGAATATCGTCGGTTGATTCCTTATTACATGCTGCGCCATAAAGTTAAGCCGGGCATTACTGGTTGGGCGCAAATTAATGGCTTTCGTGGTGAGACCGATACTTTAGATAAAATGGAAGGGCGTATTGATCACGACCTGGATTATATTCGTAATTGGTCGCTGTTAATGGATATTAAAATTGTATTTTTAACTGTGTTTAAGGGTTTTATTGGGCGTAACGTACATTGAATCTAGCGTCGAGTAAGGGGTTGGTTTTTATTGCGTATTGTTTTTTCCTTTTATTGCTGACTGTTTTTAAATCGTCAGGGCTGTTTTTACCTTTTTTACTTCAGCTAGAGTCGATGTTGGGTGGCGATAAATTAATGCATTTGCAGCTGGCCATGCTTCTTAGTTTTCTGGCTTGTTTGGCATCGCGTGAGTTTTTTGTTCGTCGTTCGATCGTATTAGGCTGGCAGTTGTTGATTGTATTTGTACTGTTGTCGACGGGTTTGTTTTTGGATGAGTTGCATCAATATATATTGAGCTCTCGTGTTTTTGAATTAATGGATACCGCTTTTGGTATTTTGGGTGTGACTATTGGCTTAATTGTCTATAGCATGTGCGCCAAATTGAAGATTGTTTAAGGAGTTTGTTATGAAGGCGTGGAAGCTATCACCTTTGGCTGTTGTTTTAATGTCGACTAATGCATTGGTTAATAATGCTGTCGCGGTTGAAGCAACAGGTATTGCTATGGGCAGCGGTATCACAATTACCCCTGCGGTTGATTTAAAAGTTGATCATAACGATAACGTTTATAGCCAAGCTACTGATGAAGAGTCTTCGGTGATTACTCGTCTTACTCCTTCTATTGGTTTAGTGGGTGATTATGGTCAGACTCAAGTCGGTGCTTATTACGAAGCCGAGCAGGGTCTTTATACTATTGACGACAATGACAACTATCTTGATCAGTATGTTGCTGCCGATGCCTCTTTTGAATTAACCGATAGCCATCAGCTTGATTTTGATGCGTCTTATAACGATGCTCATGATGATCGTGGTTCCGGTACGCTTGAAGGTAGTAATGCATTATTGCTAGCTCACCCAGATAAGTATTCTGAAGCTAAAGCCGGAATGAAGTACATTTTTGGTACTGAGTCTTCTATTGCCAATGTTGATGTCTTTGCTAATGGCTATCAAAAGCGTTACAGCAATAACGAAATTGTTACTAGCTCTCGTGAGCATAATAAGGTTCGATACGGTACGGCTTTAGCGATGGCGGTAAGCCCTCGCACGGGTGTGTTGCTTGAACTGAATCAAGAAGATATTACCTATGAAGAAGGTTCTGCTTTAACGGATGCTCGTGAAGGTTCTAACCAGCAAGTTCTAGCGGGTATGCGTTGGGAAATTACGGGCATTACCACGGGTTCTGTTCGTGTAGGTCAAGCAACGCGTTCTTTTGATGTGTCGGGTCTAGATACCGAGACCCATTTCTCTTGGAAAGCTGATTTAACTTGGCAGCCGCTAACGTATTCTACGGTTGTACTTAAAGGCGGCCAAGAAAACAAAGAAACCAATGGCTTAGGTTCGTATATTAATGCAACGAATACGACATTAACTTGGGATCATCAGTTTACTGACTTATTAAGCGCTGGCGTTATCGCTGCTTATGGTGAAGACGATTATATTGGCGATCAGTCTGTTGATGGCAAGCGTCGTGAAGATACGAATAAAGTTTTTGGTATTAAAGCAACGTACTCTCCGATGATTTGGATGGATGTTGACGGTTCTATTAGAAATACTTCAAGCCTATCGAATAATGATGATTTTGATAATGATGTAACCCTAGTAAGTGTTGGCGTAACACTCGCTATATAGCACTCTCTAAATAATATTGGCTGTATAAGTAGTAGGAAGTCCTGATGGGTCGTTTGTTTGTATCTTTTTTATTGTACTTTTCTCTAGCGAACATCGCTATTGCTGACTCTAGCTCTGCTATTGATTCTAGTGTCGGCTATAAGCTTGGTGCGGGGGATATGATTAGCATTCATGTCTACGATGAAGAAGATTTGAGCCTAGAGCTGCGAATTGGTTTGTCGGGGGAAATTTCTTACCCCTTGCTTGGGGATGTGGCTGTTTTTGGTTTGACACCTAAGCAGCTAGAGAAAAAATTAACTTTGGGCCTTAAGGGCCCTTATTTAATCGACCCGAGTGTGAATGTTTCTATTCTTGAATACCGTCCTTTCTATGTGATTGGCCAGGTTAAAAAGCCGGGCAGTTATCCGTTTCACCCTGGCTTGACTGTCGATAAAGCAATCTCTATTGCAGGGGGCTTTACCGAGCGCGCGTCTAAGAGCAGTATTTTTATCATGCATGATAATTCTAGGGGTGCAACAAGCGAGCAAAAGAAAACTGAAGTTAAGTTGTTTGATGTAATTCAGCCTGGTGACGTAGTTACCGTAGATCAGAGCTTCTTTTAAGGATATTAGTGAAGTGTCGGCAAGTATGAGTAGTTCAGCAGCAGTAGAAGTGATAGATCTTGGTCATTATTGGCAAGTTGTTCGCCGTCAGTTAAAGAAAATTTTAGCGCTGAGTTTTGTTGCTACCCTAATTTCTGTTTTGGTAGTCCTTTCTATTACCCCCGTGTATCAAGCAACATCGACCCTTATGATTGAGTCGAGCAGCAATAATGTTCTGTCGATTGAAGAAGTTTATGGCTTGTCGAATAGCGGTTCGGAATACTTTTTAACTCAGTTTGAGATTTTAAAGTCTCGTGATATGGCGAGACGTGTTGTTGAGAGCCTGAACTTAATCGACAACCCCGAATTCAATCCTTTTCATTCTGCGAATAAAAAATCCTTTTCACTGCGCGCTATGATTTTGGGTGAGGGCGAGCCGCCTACTGAAAAACAGATTATGGCTAAGACCATTGAATCGTTTTGGGCTGCTATTAGTATTAACCCTGTAAGAAAAACCCAGCTAGTTAAAATTTCGGTTAGTAGTCGTGATGTTGAGTTTGCCCCTGTGGCAGCGAACGCCATTGCGGTTGCTTATATTGAAAGCCAATTAGATGCCAGAATTGGTATGACCCAGCAAGCGGCCAACTGGTTGCGCGAGCGCTTGGGTGGTTTAAAGCAAAAACTGATTAAATCTGAAGTAGCATTACAGCAGTTTCGTGAGAGCAAAGGCCTGTTGGATATCGAAGGGGTTGATACTCTGGTATCTAATGAGTTGCAGCAAATAACTCAGCGTTTGGTTGAGGTGCGCAGTGAGCGTATTAATGCAGAAACAAATTATTTTCAGCTGAAAAAATTAAAAAATACCTCCTATGACAGCCTTAGTAGTCTGCCTATTATTTTAAAAAATCCTTTTGTTGCCCGCATTAAGGAACTTGAATCTAATACTGAATTAAAGGTTTCTGAATTATCTAAGCGTTATGGCCCAAAGCACCCGCGCATGATTGCAGCCCAATCGGATTTAGATGCAGTGCGTGAGACGTTATTAACCCAGATGAAGCGTATTGCTGAAGGTATTGAAAATGAATACTCTGCTGCAAAAACGAAAGAACAGTCGTTACTAAATGCGTTAAAAGAAAGTAAAAAAGATATGCTGCTAATCAACCAAACTGAATTTCAGTTGGCTGATTATGTGCGTGCTGTGGAAGTTAACCGCACCTTGTATGAAACGTTTTTTCAGCGTATTAACGAAACTGCAGAAACGGGCACCTTACAGGCGGCCAATGCACGGGTTGTTGATGAGGCGGTGATTTCAGCTAGGCCAATAAAACCCAAGAAAAAACTGATTGTCGCTTTGGCTTTGGTCGTGAGTTTGATGTTTGGTATTGCGTTAGCCTTTTTATTGGATGCTTTGGATTCGACCATTAAGACAGCCGATGACGTTGATCATAAATTGGGGGTGCCGTTATTGGGTGTATTACCATTATTGGGTACTGAAAATATTAAATCTCCCACTAAAGAACAGGCTCCGGTTTATTCGTTTGTGCATGGTGATAGTGAAGGTTTTAAAGAGTCGGTTAGAACCTTGCGTACCAGTTTAACGTTGGCAGGTTTAGAGAATCCCGTGCAGATATTGTTATTTACCTCGACCGTGCCGGGCGAAGGTAAAACGACCACCTCGGTTAATTTGGCTAGTGCTTATGGCCAGATGGATAAAGTATTATTGATTGATGCTGATATGCGTAGGCCTACGGTTGCCAAGCAGCTGCAAATTCCGCCAGGAAGCCCGGGGTTATCGAATGCGCTGGCTTACCCAGAATCGTTAGATGACAGCATTTATTCGATGGAAGAGTTAAACATTGATGTAATGCCTGCGGGGGCGATTCCACCAAACCCCTTAGAGCTTTTGTCGTCAAAGAATTTTAAAGAGATGCTTGAGACGCTTAAAGGGCGTTATCAGAAAATTATTATTGATAGTGCGCCGATGCAGGCGGTCAGTGATGCATTGTATTTATCTACTCTAACCGATGGTTTGGTTTATGTTATTAAGGCCGATGCGACTGCCGATAAGCAAGTTAAAACTGGGCTGGCTAGATTGGAAGATTCTAATGCGCGCATATTGGGTGTGGTATTGAATCAGGTCGATATCGAAAAAGAAGGTCGCTACAGCGATAGCTATGGTGGTTATTACGATAGTTATGCTTACAGCGGAAAAGAATCGTCGTGATGAATAAACTGCGATTGCCAGTATTGGTATTGCTGTCGGCTTTATCGATATTGGCACTGCAGCTGGTATTGGTTTCGGCCAGTCTTGGCCTAGCTAAGACTGGTTTTGCTAAGTCCAGTGATAAGCTGACTGCTGATAATAGCTGGTTGCAGATTGCTAAAGCTTTGTCGTTTTCTAATCCTGACGTTTTTGCTTTGGAAGCCCGTGCTTTGCGCTCTTCTGCGGTTGCGAACTGGGATTCTCAGGATATTGCTCAGTCTTATTTACAACAAAGCCTTTTAGCTTGGCAGCAAGCTATTTCTTTGCGTCCGCAGTGGCCGTATTATCAATTGGCTGCTTTCGATATCGAAGTGTTCATGAATGCAGATGCTGAAATTATTCAGCAGCGTTTCCAGCAGATCATTACCCTTGCTCCTAATGAACGCGGCATGGATAAAGGATTGCTGGAACTGGCGTTATTTAGTTGGCCGAAGTTACAGTCGACTCAAAAGGATTGGGTAATTGCACGGCTTGCCATTGTGCCGCGCCATACCTTAAAAATATTATATCGCTCTGCTAAAACAGTGGAGCGAGAGCAGTTATTGTGTACCTTGTTGCCTTGGAATAAAGTTAAATCTTTTTGTTTAACTTAATGTGTTTGAAGTGCAAATCACGGACGAATTTTAAAATTGATTAAAGTAAACGGAATATTGAAATGAAAGCGATTATACCTGTTGCGGGTCTTGGTACTCGCATGTTGCCAGCAACAAAAGCAATCCCAAAAGAGATGCTGCCGATTGTTGATAAGCCATTAATTCAGTATGTTGTAAATGAAGCAATTGCTGCGGGTGTTAAGCAGATTGTATTGGTAACGCATTCTAGTAAGAATTCTATTGAAAACCATTTTGATAAAAGTTTTGAATTAGAAGCGACCTTAGAATCTCGTGTTAAGCGTCAGTTATTAGATGAAGTTCGTGCTATTTGCCCTAAAGATGTGACGATTATGCATGTTCGTCAAGGTGAAGCGAAAGGCTTGGGCCATGCTATTTCATGCGCTAGACCTTGTGTGGGTGATAACCCTTTTATCGTTTTGTTGCCTGATGTTTTGGTTGATGATGCGGCTTGTGATATTTCTAAAGATAACTTAGCAGCGATGATTTCTCGTTTTAGTGAAACGGCTAAAAGTCAGATTTTGGTAGAGGGTGTGCCAGAAGAGATGGTCTCTAATTATGGTGTGGTTGATTGTGCGGGTAAGGACATTGAACCTGGGCAATCGGTTGAAATGATTGGCATGGTAGAAAAGCCTGCGCTAGCAGATGCACCTTCTAATCTTGCGGTTGTTGGTCGTTATGTGTTGTCTGCTGCGATTTGGGATATTTTGGATACGACTAGACCGGGTGCCGGTGATGAAATTCAGCTGACGGATGCTATTGCTACCCTGATGGAATTAGAAGGCGAAGGTGTGGAGGCTTACTCTATGGTTGGTAAGAGCCATGATTGCGGCAGCAAAGAGGGTTATATGTTGGCTAATTTAGAATATGGTCTGCGTCATCCACAAGTATCGGGTGCGCTGAAAGAATTTATTGCTAATGCCAATCTTTAAATTACAAGATAAGCAGGTTCTTTTTGTTCGAATTCCCCGGGCCGGTGGCGATCATATTTATGATTGGCTGGATTCCTGCGGCTCTGCGTATTTACTGCAGCAAGCGGAAATAAAATCGCTGCGGGTTCCGCCTCAGCATTTACCTTATAACGATATTGTTGCGTTATTGGGTAAGGTTTGGGATTACGCTTTTGCGGTTGTGCGAAACCCTTATCAGCGAATAGAACGTGAGTTTTATTGCAGCCTTAGTAAAGAGCAGCAGGAAAATCCTGAGCTTTGGCCTGATTTTTCTCGCTGGGTTACGCTGCAGCTTAATAATGCGACAGTAGATCCTTATTATCGTCAAAATCATTTTTGCCTTCAGGGTGAGTCTGTCGGAGGCGATCTAGACATTTATCGTCTTGAAGATGGTCTGTCTGGCTTGCAGGAAAAATTGCATGCCGTGATAGGGATGACCTGTGAAATGATTCTTGAGTATCCCGTAGAGGATTACCACCAAGGGATTGTTTGGACGAATGATGCTACTCGCGCGGTAAATCGTTTTTATGCAAGGGATTTTGAGCAGTTTGGTTATGAAATGAAGGCTGTTGGTTGTGGTGAAGTGGCATAATAAGCTATTCTACTGCAAATTTTTATCTTCAAATTTCATTTCGATTTATATAACAAGGACAAAGGGTTTTTATGATTATCCCTGTAATTATGGCCGGTGGATCTGGCACGCGTTTATGGCCACTTTCTCGTACCGCTTTTCCTAAGCAGTTTATCGCTCTCACTTCTAGTTTGACCATGCTGCAAGAAACTGCGGCGCGTATTAATGGTTTGTCAGGCTCGTCAGCTCAAACAGCTGCGCCTATGATTATTTGTAATGAAGAACATCGTTTTTTGGTGGCTGAGCAAATGCGCCAGCAGCAATTGAACCCTTCTATTTTGTTAGAGCCAGTGGGCCGTAATACCGCACCTGCTATTGCTTTGGCTGCTATTAAAGCGGTTGAGTCGGATAAAGAAGCTGTTCTTCTGGTTTTGGCAGCTGATCATGTGATTGAAGATGTTCCTGCTTTTCACCAGTGTGTGAATGCATTATTGCCGCAAGTGCAGGCGGGTAAGTTTGGTACTTTGGGTATTGTGCCGACTGAAGCCGCAACGGGTTATGGCTATATTAAGGCTGAAAACGGCTGTGTGAGTGAGTTTGTTGAGAAGCCTGATGCTGAAACAGCAGCTAACTATGTAGCGGATGGCTATTTATGGAATAGCGGTATGTTTTTGATTCGTGCTGATCGTTATTTAGAAGAATTAAAGAATTTCCGCTCTGATATTTATGATGCTTGTGTGAAGTCTATGGCGACGACTCAGCAAGATTTAGATTTTGTTCGTTTGGATGTTGCTGCTTTTGAAGCCTGCCCAGATGAGTCGGTTGATTATGCTGTGATGGAGCCTTTAGCGAAAAAAGGTGAGGTTGTTGTTGCTGCGTTGGATGCTGGTTGGAGTGACGTTGGTAGTTGGTCGGCCTTATGGGAAATTGCTGATAAAGACGAGCAAGGCAATGTGACGGCAGGGCAGGATGAAGAAAATTTCATTTTGCAGGGCAGTAAAAATTGCTATGTGTATGGCAGTGCTAATAATGAGGGCGCAGGCCGTTTAATTACGACCTTGGGTGTCGATAATTTAGTGATTGTTGATACCCCAGATGCTTTGTTGGTTGCCAATAAAGATAAGGTACAAGATATTAAGAAGATTGTGGCGAAGATTAAAGAGTCTGGCCGCACTCAGCATCACCAACACCGTCAGGTTTATCGCCCTTGGGGGATTTACGATTCGATTGATAACGGTGAACGCTACCAGGTTAAGCGTATTACGGTTAAACCGGGGGCTAAGCTTTCTGTGCAGATGCATCACCACCGCGCGGAGCATTGGATTGTTGTTTCGGGTACGGCAAAAGTAACCAATGGCGACAATACGTTTTTGGTGACTGAGAATGAATCGACTTATATTCCGATTGGTCAGGTACATGCTTTGGAAAACCCAGGGGTATTGCCGCTGGAAATGATTGAAGTGCAGTCGGGCTCTTATTTGGGCGAAGATGATATTGTGCGCTTTGAGGATAAGTACGGCAGAGCTTAAGTCGCTACTGTTATGGGGAGTTTTAGAGCGGAGGTTGAGCCATTAGGTTTGGCAAATTTATTTGTCGAAAAATGTCATCTTGTGTCAGTTGATAAGTTACATTACCATACCCGTCGAAAATCCCCGCTCTTTTAGCGGTGTTCATGTCTATTATATGGAAATTAATGTTATGAAGAAGTTATTGGTTATATCTTTTGGGTTGAGCTTGGTTGCTTGTGGTGGCGATAGTGATAAATCAGACTCTTCCCCAGATTTATCTGGAGGTGTTTCGGTTAATGAGGTTTCTTCATTTAATGATAATGCGGATAGTGCGCAAAGAATTGAATTGAATTCTAATATTCGTGGTTCTTTAGGTCCAGCCGATGAGTTTGACTATTATGAACTTAGTGTGCAAGAAGGTCAGCAAGTAAGTATCGTTCTTTCTGGCGGTAGTGATACTGATTTAGATATTATACTTTATAGAAATAAATACAGTGAGGTTGCATCTTCACAAGATGACTACAGTACTGAATCAATTACTTATACTGCTAGTAGTACTGAAACATTGCATTTAGAAGTAGAATATTATGATGGCCCTGCTAGTGACTATCAGCTTGTTATAAAAGCGAATGGAAATACTGATTTGGGCAATGCAGGTGGCTCGGCTAGTGGTGGCGCTGAGTTCTGTGTAGAGACGACTACAAGCGGCTCTTCTCAATATGTGCAAACAAATGTTGAAAATGGCGGCAACACGAATTCTTCTGATGTTCGTAATGGTTCTTGCCCAACAGTTGGATATGTTTCTAAATGTTCAGCTGATTTTTCTGGAATAGACGTCAATACTTACTTTTCTCAAGCGTATGTAGACTTAGTGGGTGGGCATAGCGAAGTAAGAAGTAATGTTTGCGATGTGTATAGTCAGCAAGGTGCTACAACTAGCTATCAAAATATCTAATGTGTGTTTGATTTTTTTGTGAATTTAAAGGATGCTCTAGTGGCTAGGCTATTAGGGCATCCTGTTTTCTAGCTTGGTGTCGTCTTGCGAGACTAACTCTATATTTGAGTTAGACATCAAGTTTCAGGGTCAGATTTTATAACCATTAGGGTTTTGGCTTTGCCACTTCCAGCTATCACGTACCATGTCTTCAAGGCTTAGCTCTGCAGTCCATTTCAGTTCAGTTCGAGCGCGAGAAGCATCAGCATAGCAAGCCGCTACATCTCCAGGGCGGCGCGGAACTAACTTGTAGGGTACGGCTACGTCGTTTTCTTTGGCGAAAGCTTTCACCATTTCCAATACGCTAATGCCATTACCAGTGCCAAGATTATAAGCTTGTACGCCTTCAATCCCTTCGTTAGACAGTAATTTCTCTACCGCTTTTACGTGGCCTTTTGCTAGATCGACAACGTGAATGTAGTCGCGTACGCCGGTGCCATCAATCGTATCGTAGTCACTGCCAAAAACAGCTAGCTCGTCGCGGCGGCCAACAGCAGTTTGGGTGATGAATGGCATTAAGTTATTCGGTTTGCCGCTTGGGTCTTCGCCAATTCTGCCAGATTCATGGGCGCCGACTGGGTTGAAATAGCGCAGTAGGGCGACTGACCAGTTGCTGGCTTCTTTGTTGATGGCATCCGCTGCTGGTAGATCGCGTAGCATGTCTTCAATGATTAGCTTTGAGCGGCCATAAGGATTGGTTGCTGATAGGGGCATGTCTTCGGTTAATGGCAGTTTTTCTGGATCGCCATACACCGTTGCACTGGAACTGAATACTAGATTTTTGCTACCCGCTTTTTGCATTGCTTGGCAAAGTACTAAGGTACTGTAGACGTTATTGTTGTAATACTCTAATGGCATTTCACACGATTCACCGACGGCTTTTAAACCTGCGAAGTGAATAGTGGCTTCGATGTTGTTTTGCTCAAAAATCTGCGCCATTAATGCTGCATCACGAACATCGCCTTTGATAAAGGCTGGTTTTTTACCGCACAGTTCTTCTACGCGCTTGAGGGATTCTTCGCTTGAGTTGTCTAGGTTGTCGACGACTAAAACGTCGTAGCCAGAATTCAATAACTCTATGCAGGTATGAGAACCAATGTAACCTGCGCCGCCTGTCACTAATATCATGTTTACTTCCGTGTTTAAATTTAAAGTGTTTTAGTGTTTTGTTGTTTGAGGAGTTTTTCTACGCGCTCGATATCCGCTGGGGTATCAACACCGTGACCCGGTGGTGTGGTGGTTACTCCCATGTGGATTTTTACGCCATACCAAAGTGCGCGCAATTGCTCTAGGCATTCAACTTGCTCGATAGGGCATTGCGACATGCGAGTATATTCTTGTAAGAAAGAAACTCGGTAGCCGTACATGCCAATGTGGCGATAAGCAGGCATTTGTTTGGTGATGTTGTCTTGGCCATTTTTGTATAAGTCGCGATCCCAAGGAATGGCAGCGCGGCTAAAGTACATGGCAAAACCGCGGCAGTCTAATACCACTTTTACTACGTTAGGATCAAAGGCATCTTCGGCATGTTCGATTTGTGTGCAGATTGAGCTCATGCCTGCTTCTGGGTTTAGTAATAAACCTTGGGCAGTTTGTTCGATTAGGGCTTTCGGTACTAGTGGCTCGTCACCTTGTAAGTTAACCAAAACGTCATCTTTATCCCAGCCTTTGATTTCAGCAACTTCGGCGATGCGTTCAGTGCCATTTTCGTGTGCTGGATTGGTCATCACGACGTCGGCGCCAAAACCTTTAGCAACGTCGTAAATGCGCTGGTCATCGGTAGCGATAACAATATCTTTTACGCCAGTTTCTAGAGCGCGCTCATAAGTGTGCTGAATCATGGGTTTGCCACACAGTTCGATCAGTGGTTTGCCAGGTAGGCGGCTACTCGAGTAGCGCGCTGGGATTACGATTTTATAGTTGGCCATAATATTCTTTATCTAATGCTTTATTTGAGCGTGAGGATTTAAGCTTGGTGCTGTTTTTCAAACTCTGGCAGCATGGCTTTTATGTAGGCTTCTTCTAACGGCATGCGGCTGCCTAATACGATATCGGCTACTTCGCGCGCAACACCTTTGCCACCAGCGGCATCGGTAATAAGGTCGGAATGTTCTTTGACCAACCAAAATCCATCAGCGGGGGTAATGCTAAGGCCGATGCGCTTCATTACTTTAAGGTCGATTACGTCATCGCCAACGTAGCAGACTTCTGCAGGATCAATAAATAGAGAATCCATTAGTGTACTAAGCTGGGCCCATTTATCTTTGCAGCCTGGATAAAAGTGTGGAATACCTAAATCGTTGATGCGCTTATGCAGTGGTGCGCTGTCTTTTGCTGAGATAACAGCGGTGGTTATATCGTAGGTATTTAATAGTTTTATACCGACACCATCTTTAACGTTGAAGTGTTTTACTTCTTCACCGCTGGCGCTGTAGCTTAAGGTGCCATCGGTTAATACGCCATCTACATCGAATACCACTAATTTTATATTGCGGGCTTTTTCTTTTATCGAGTTAGGTAGGTGAACCATAATGGCCTCATAAACTTAGGTAAGTCCCTCATTGTAAAGCAATTTGTGGGCAGCTAAAAATATTAAAGCTGCTATAATGCACATGTTTGTTATAAAAGGAGAGTTATTATGATCGATGCTGCTAATGATCGAAAATATGGGTACGCGGGTTTAATTCCTTTGGCCGTCGGTTTTGCAGGTGCTCTTTTTGCAGTATCTGGTTCAGTTCAAGTTTTCTTGGACTATTCGCTTTTAGTATTAGTCTTTTTAACCGGTAGTTGCTGGGGTGCTTTGCGCACTAAGAAGAAAAAAGCCGAGGATTGGCAGTTAGGTTTTACCATCGCTATCTTTTTATGGGGCTGGTTTGCCGCATATTTGCCACAGAATATTGCTGTGCTGATGCTGTTGGTTGGTTTTTGGATGTTACGCTTTTTGGAATCTGATAAGGTATTTCAGAAGGTTTATACAGAAGAATATCATGATATTCGCCGCAAGCTAACGTGGGTTGTAAGTGCGTTGCATGTGATGGTTTTTGTTTTAAGTAACTATACCAATCAGTTGTCGTAAGCTTTTGCTTATAGAAAACTAGTGACTTTGGTTGTTGCCTTTAGTCGGTATTCGTATCGGCAGGGTGAAGGCGCAGCCAGAGTTGTTTGTTGTTTTGCGTTGATATTACTTTGTTATTACTTACCTTCTGACTCCCTACTAGTTGTATCCACTTGTTCTCTTGTAATTGATATTGGCCGCTCATGAAGCGGGTGCTGTTATTCTTTCCGCCGCTCATGCTTATGCTGAGTTGCAAGTCTGCGCTTAATTCGAGCTCAATTGATTTGCTACTTTCGGTGCCTTGGTAATATCTCCAGGGAGTGCTTTGCCACGTATTTTCTCCTAATGTGACCTTGCTTCCAGGGTTTAGTAATATTTGCATGCTTTGTTGGCGGCTATTGGTGCTGTACTGGCTATTTTTACTATTGCTGACTTCTAGGTAGTAGGAGGCTGACTGCTTCAACTCCGTGAGTTGTTTTTGCAGTTTTACTTGGTCAGTTTTTTTCTGCTCTAGTATTACCTCAGACTGATCACATCCACTAAGATAAGCGCATGCTAATGCCATTCCTAATAAGCGAATTCCTAATAAGCGAATTCCTAATAAGCGAATTCCTAATAAGTGAATCATAGCTTCAAACTCCGGCCTTCAACTAATTGCTTAGACTTTGCCCAGTAACGTTCAAAATGTACCTTGTGGCGACTTACGCTGAGCTTGTTGTTAAAGCAGCAGTAAACGCTTTGGTAATCAAACTTCATGTGTCCCTTTAGATCGAATAATATGTGATTGCCGTAGCTTTCGGCATCGGTTGCCATCGGCACTGTGCGTATTAATAGACGGCTGCTCATGCGTTGTTGCAGTTGAAGTAAAGGGTGTTCCGATAGCCCTGGTATTTCTTGGTTGATTAAAATGCGGACTTTTCGCTGGTAAGATTCGCGAATAAAGCGGGCTATATTGGCTACGCAGTTAGTATTATTAAAGACCGGATGGGCGAGGTCGGTAATCTGTATGTCTAGCTCTCTGCGGGCTTGGCTGCTGCCTAGCTGAAACCATACGGCGCTTGCTGCAGGTTGGCCGCTGTAGTGGTTCTCTTGGTCTTTACCGAGCATGAATGTATTGCTGGCAGGATTTGGGCGGTTAAGTATTTTGGTCATTTTTAGGTGTGGAATATTGGCATCCCAAAACATTTCTTCATCAGGGCGGTAGCCATTGTTGAAGTAAAAGCTATAGCTATTAGCTTGGGCGTTGAGGCTAAGTCGGCCCTTGTGATGCTCGATAAGGTATTGTTCGGCAGCGCGAATTAAGCGCCCACCCCAGCCGTGATTGCGATAGTCTTTTAATACCGCAACTCTGCCTAGGAATTCGTCTTTAACGAGGCGTGCGCACGCAACGGGACGATTGCCTTCTTTGCCTAGGAAGTGGATGGAATTTTTGTCTAGATTATCCCACTCTAGTTCTTCGGGGACTTGCTGCTCTTCGACAAAAACCTTTTGTCGGATGTGGCGCAGGTTTGACTGCGCGTTATCCCATTCAACTGTATTGACTTCCATTGGCTGCCTTGTTGTTTATTCGCCGCTAAAGAAGTGGCCTTCTTGCCATAAGCTTAGCAGTAGCTTTTCATTGTCTCTATTTTCACACAAGGTTTGTAGTTGGCGACCATTGTATTGGCGCTGCTGCGTCAGGTATTTTGCCAGTTCTAAGCTGTCTTCTGTTATGGGGTGTGCCTTGCCACCCGCGTAGAAGCTATGATTGTCTTGATGGCTATTGAAGGCGAATCGAGAGTGTAATTCTCTTTGTATGTCAATGGATTGCAGATCGAACTTAAGGTCGCTTAGATTGTATTCTGCATCAGATTTGTCGTCTTGTGGTTCTGGGTACTTGGCCTCGGTCATTAGTTTGCCAATGGTATCGCCAAGCAGTACTGGGTCAGCTAGGGCTTGAGTCATAAAGTCGCGCACTTGCTGCAGCGCGCTTTCGCTGATTTCGCCGCAGTGCTCTTGCAGCTTAAGATCTGGATCTTGGTAGCGGCTATCGTCATCGCAATTGGCAGCAATTTGATCGATTAGACTGTGCATGAGTTCGGTTTTAGTAGGGGCGCGAAAGCCGATACTGTACGTTTGGCAGTTACCTTGAGATATGCCGTAATGGGCAAGGCAGGGTGGTAGATATAGCATGTCGCCTGGTTCTAATACCCAACGATCTGATTCTTCAAATTCGGCAAGAATTCTAAGTGGGGTGCCTTCTAGGCATTTGTCTTCGAGGCTGCACACTTGGCCGACGCGCCATTCGCGCTGACCTTCGGCTTGCAGTAGAAATACATCGTACTGGTCGTAGTGTGGGCCAACGCTGCCGCCGTCAGTGGCGAAACTGATCATAAGATCATCGATGCGCCAGTTGGGAATGAAGTTAAAATCTTGCAGTAGATCGGCTGCTTCAGGAACCCATTGGTCGACCCCTTGAATAAGCAAGGTCCACTTGTCTTTGGGCAAGGTGGAGAAGGTCTCTTCGGTGAAGGGGCCTGTTAATGGCTGCCAGTGTGAATCTGGCCCATTCTCCATAATGATGCGAGATTCAACTTCTTCTTCGAGGCTCATGCCGGCGAGTTCGTCGGCAGGGATTAATGGTTCAAAGTTCGGGTAAGCCTGGCGTATTAGTAAAGGCTTCTTCTGCCAGTATTCTTTCAGGAATTGCTCTTTGCTAATGTTGCCTAGAATATCCACTTTGTTCACCGTCTATAGATTTGTTAATTGCTGCGAATGATACAGGGTTTAAGGCTTTTTTACCCCTTTGTCTTTGCTTTCCTCTGTGTACTCAGTGCCTCGGTGGTGAGTCTTGTTTTTTTGGTTTTAAGCGCAATTATGCTGGGGCTTAGAAGAGAGTTGCACCACTGAGGTACCGAGCACACCGAGAAGGGCGGAGAGAGATGAATAGATAAAGAGGTAAAAAAGGGGGAAAGAGCACCTAGATTGGTGCTCTTTTTTGCTTTGGCTGGTTTTAGTCTAGTTTGACTTAAACTGCTTTGGCTTGGTCTGCTGCATTACCCACATAAGAAGCTGGGGTCATTGCTTTCAATTCGGCAATGGCTTCAGCTGGCATGTCTAGAGTTTCGATGAACTCAGCCATGATTTCTTTAGTGATGGCTTTGCCACGCGTTACGGCTTTTAGCTTCTCATAAGGTTCTTCGATGCCGAAGCGACGCATTACGGTTTGTACTGGCTCAGCCAATACTTCCCAAGCGTTGTTTAGGTCAGCGCCAATGTTAGCTTCGTTAACTTGTAGCTTGCTAACGCCTTTAAGGGCAGATTGATAAGCAATTACGCTATAGCCAAAACCAACACCCATGTTACGCAGAACAGTGGAGTCCGTTAGGTCACGCTGCCAGCGAGAGATTGGTAGCTTCTGTGAAAGGTGGCCCATGATGGCGTTTGCCATGCCTAGGTTGCCTTCCGAGTTTTCGAAGTCAATTGGGTTAACTTTATGCGGCATAGTAGAAGAGCCTACTTCCCCCGCAATGGTCTTCTGCTTGAAATAACCATTTGAAATGTAAGCCCAGATATCACGGTTGAAATCGATCAAGATCGTATTGTAACGCGCGATAGCATCAAACATTTCTGCGATGTAATCGTGTGGCTCGATTTGAGTCGTGTACGGGTTAAAGGCTAGGCCTAAAGACTCGATGAATACTTTTGCGTTATCTGCCCAGTCAATTGCTGGGTAAGCAGAGATGTGTGCGTTGTAGTTACCTACCGCGCCATTGATCTTACCTAGCAGAGGTACAGATTCTAGTTGTGTAATCTGGCGCTCTAAGCGTGCAACCACGTTCGCCATCTCTTTACCTAGTGTAGTAGGAGAAGCCGTTTGGCCGTGGGTACGAGAAAGCATTGGTAGTTCGGCGTAAGTGTGCGCCAAGTTACGGATAGCGTCAGCTACTTTGCGCATGTAAGGCAAAGCTACATCTTCACGGCCTGCTTTTAGCATTAAGGCGTGAGATAGGTTGTTGATGTCTTCTGAAGTACAAGCGAAGTGTACGAATTCAGATACCGCTAACAGTTCTTTGTTGCCTGCAAAGCTTTCTTTGATGAAGTATTCAACCGCTTTCACATCGTGATTGGTGGTTGCTTCGATGTCTTTGATGCGCTGCGCGTCAGCTTCTGAGAAGTTGGCAACAATGGCATTTAATTGTGCGTTTGTTTCTGCACTGAAAGGTGTTACTTCACTAATTTCTGCATGATCAGCTAAGCGCTGTAACCAGCGGATCTCTACTTCTACACGACAGCGGATAAGACCAAATTCAGAAAATATTGAACGTAATTCTTGAGTTTTGCTGCCATAACGGCCATCAATCGGGGAAATTGCGCTTAGTGCAGAAAGTTCCATGGGATTCGGTTCTCGTCAGTAGATTAAAGTGTAACTGGAAAATTAAGGCGCGCATTTTACCTGAAAAGCAGGCCTTGTGCATCCTTGATGTAGCGTTTGCGGTTGAACAGTAGATGCCAGCGGCGCCCGCCTACCTGTCGCCATAATATAGCCGCGCGAATTCCTGCTAATAATAAGGCGCGCACCTTGTTGGCATTGTGGCTGTTTTGCAAGATTTGCGGGTTGCCAGCTACCTTGATGCGGAAGGAAAGGGTGCTGAGTGTTTGCTTGTAGGTATCCGCAAGGCTACCGATAACGCTTTCATGGGTGATATGAAAGTGTTCGGCCTGACGCACGCTGGATTGAATGCTGTCAGCGAGCTGATTCATCATGTGACTGTTTTTACGCAAGCGGCTTTCTAAATGCATAATGCTTAATGCATAGCGCATTACGTCGGGCTTGATTTCTTGTTTGAGCTTAGTGACGTCACTGCCCATTAATTTACAAATGCCGTGATAGCCTGCTTGTAGGTTTGGTTTTGCACCATACACCTCGTCAAAGCTGTCGGTATTTTGCTTAAATAAGCTGGTGATGAGTAGTTCCAGCTCAGTTGCAGGTATTTCACCTGTGCGAGCTAGTTGCTCAACCAGGCTGGCAGCTTGAAATATAGCTGCTAGGGCAATGGTTTGCTGTTCGTGTTTGTTAATTTGACTCATGGTTTCAATGACTACTTTAGCGCTTTTTATTAAAGTTTAATGGGGCGTTCAGGGTCTACCTGGGTATGTTCAATGACACCGCCACCTAAACAAATTTCATCGGTATAAAAAACGACGCTTTGCCCTGGGGTGACTGCGCGCTGTGGTTCTTTAAATACAACTTGATACTGACCTTGTTGGTCTTTAGTGACTGTGCACTCTTGGTCTGCTTGGCGGTAGCGAACCTTGGCGGAGCATGTTAGCGGAAAGTCTGGCTCTTCGTTAACCCAGTAGATCTGCTCAGAGGTTAAAGAGTGACTAAACAAGATAGGGTGGTTCTTACCTTGGGCAGCAATCAATACATTTCTCTTTAAATCTTTTTGTGCCACGTACCATGGGTCATCGGAGTAACCGTTTAAGCCGCCAATGCCTAGTCCTTGGCGCTGTCCTAGTGTGTGGTACATCAAGCCTTGATGTTTGCCAATAACAACGCCTTCGGGAGTTTCAATTACTCCAGGTTGCGCAGGTAGGTATTGCTGTAAAAAATCTTTGAAACGACGCTCACCAATAAAACAGATGCCAGTGGAGTCTTTTTTGTTATGAGTGACGAGGTCGTGCTCCTCGGCAATGCGGCGCACTTCTGGTTTCTCTAATTCGCCTACAGGGAATAAGGTCTGTGCGATTTCGGTGCCGGCAACGGCGTGTAAAAAGTAACTTTGGTCTTTATTGCCATCTAGGCCGCGTAATAGTTCGGCTTTTTCATGGTGCTCGCCACTGTCTTTGCTGGCAGTTTCTGCATCACGACGGCGTACGTAGTGGCCGGTAGCAATGTAGTCAGCCCCTAAGACCTTGGTGTAATCCAAGAAAGCTTTAAATTTAATTTCGCGGTTGCATAGAATGTCAGGGTTTGGTGTACGGCCTGCTTTGTATTCTTCTAAAAAGTGTTCGAAGACGTTATCCCAATATTCGCTGGCAAAGTTGGCGGTATGCAGTTTCATGCCTAGTTTGTCGGAAACCTTTTGTGCATCGGCAAGGTCGTCCATTGCTGTGCAATAATCGGTGCCGTCGTCTTCGTCCCAGTTTTTCATAAACAAGCCTTCCACTTTATAGCCTTGCTGCTGTAAAAGTAGGGCGGATACAGAGGAGTCGACACCACCGGACATGCCGACGATTACTAAGGTTTCTTCTTTAGGCTTGTTTATCATTCTATTCTTCTAACTCGTTAAGCTGTTTTTGATCGCACTATTCAAAAGTGTGCTGGTAAATAAGGTCGAGTGGATATTGCTTACCCTTTATATGGTCTTCAAAGCAGCGCTTTACAAGGGGGCTGCGCAGATTATCCAGTTGTTGGATTTCTTCCCAGCTAAACCATTCGGCGTCTAGTATACCATCATCTAGCTGGCTTTCTGGGTGATGCATTATGGCCTCTCCGGCAAAGCAATAGCGGTGATACGTCACGCCATTGGTAGGGGCTGTGAATATGTAGATGCCAATTAGGTGTTTTAACTTAACCTGCCAGCGGGTTTCTTCTAAGGTCTCGCGAATAGCGGCGGTGGCAATGGTTTCGCCTTCATCCACATGCCCAGCAGGCTGGTTGTAGACGATGCCGAGCTCCCCCTTATTGTTAATAAGGCGTCTTTCTTTTACCAGGAGGTATTTGCCATCTTTCTCAATAATGGTGGCGACCGTTACATGGGGTGTCCAGCGTAACGGCTCTTCTGGTGTAGGAGGCACTATTTGCTGTTCTTCTTGTATTTGCTGCGGGTGGTATTGCCACTGAACTTTTTATCGATGTTCTTTTTGGTCGCGCCACTGGTCGCTTGCAATACCGATTCGCTTGGCAGAGCAACTGTATCTTCGCGTACATCCCCAGGCTTAAGGCCTTTAATGCTCCACTCACCAATTTGCATGCGAATTAATCGTAGGCAAGGTAGGCCAACCGCGGCACTCATTCTGCGCACTTGGCGGTTGCGGCCTTCTACTATAGTTAGTTGCAGCCAGCTGATGGCTTGACCTTCGCGAGGGCGGATAGGTGGATTGCGTGGCCAGATTTTAACCGAAGCCATCTGTCTGACTTTTGCCTGTGCGGTCATGCCATCATTGAGTTTTACACCGTTACGTAGCTGCTCGATTTGATCTTTTGTGACCTCGCCTTCAACTTGAATCCAATAAGTTTTTGGCAGTTTGTGGCTAGGGTGACTAATCTGATGTTGAAGAGCACCTTCATTGGTAAGCAACATTAGCCCTTCGGAATCATAATCAAGGCGGCCAGCAGGGTGGAAGCCTTTGGTTTTTATGTATTTAGCCAATGTGGTCTTGCCTTCGTGTGCCGAAAACTGTGAAATCACATTGAAGGGTTTATTAAAAAGAATGAGATTGGGCATAAAAAGACGAAACCTTGTAAAGAAACTACCAAATACTACAATATTGTATGAATAATGAGCTTTAACTGTAGAAAAACTACAGAAAGCACTTTTGATTATACCATTGCGTGTTAATATTCGTGCCCGCTATAACTCATAAAGTTGTATTTAGTTCTCTAAAACAGCTCAAATGAGTCCAAAAAGGTGACCAAAAGTGACCTTTGTTATGCCTGACGGGCCAAAAGATACGAAGTCGACCAAAAGTCGTCTTTCTAAGGCTACTGGCGATACAGCCAAAGAATACTAGGACAAATAATGACTAAGCATACTCCTACGATTATCTACACAGAAACGGATGAAGCACCAGCACTAGCGACGTTTTCGCTACTGCCTATCATTCAAGCATTCGCAAAAACTGCTGACATCGCAATTGAAACTCGTGATATTTCTTTAGCAGGGCGCATCATTGCTAATTTCCCAGATAATCTATCTGCAGACCAACAGCAGTCAAATGCACTTGCTGAATTGGGTGAGTTGGCCAAGACGCCAGGTGCCAATATTATCAAACTGCCAAATATTAGCGCTTCAGTACCCCAGCTGGTTGCTGCTATTAAAGAACTACAAGGCCACGGTTACGACCTGCCTGACTACCCAGAAGATCCAGCAAGCGAAGTCGAAGCTGATATTAAGGCGCGCTATGGGAAAATATTAGGCAGTGCTGTTAATCCTGTTTTGCGTGAAGGTAACTCTGATCGCCGTGTTGCTGCTCCTGTTAAGCAGTATGCTAAAAACAACCCTCATTCTATGGGTGAGTGGAAGGCTGATTCGGCTTCTCATGTTGCGAATATGGCGAGTGGCGATTTTTATGGCAGCGAGCAGTCTGCTGTTATGCCAAAGGCTGATGATGTTCGCATTGAATTGGTTAAAACCAGTGGCGATGTTGAAGTATTAAAAGCCAGTACAGCTTTGCAGGCTAAAGAAGTCATTGATTCTGCTGTAATGAGTTGTAGTGCGTTGCGTGAGTTTTTTGAAGCGCAAATGCAAGATGCTAAAGCTAATGGCGTTATGCTATCTCTACACTTAAAAGCCACCATGATGAAGGTTTCTGACCCGGTTATGTTTGGCCACGCAGTGACTGTGTACTTTAAGGATGTATTTGAAAAGTACGCTGATTTGTTTGCTGAGTTAGGTGTTGATGCAACTAACGGCCTTGGTGATGTTTACGCTAAGATTGAAGGTTTGCCAGCAGCGCAAAAAGAAGAAATTGAAGCGGCTATTATGGCTGTTTATTCAACTCGTCCAAGTCTAGCGATGGTTGATTCTGATCGTGGCATTACTAACCTGCATGTACCAAGTGACGTTATTGTTGATGCATCTATGCCTGCGGCGATCCGTGCTTCTGGCAAAATGTGGGGTACTGACGGCAAGCTGCATGATACTAAAGCGATGATTCCTGATCGCTGCTATGCCGAGATATTTCAAGAGACTATTCAATTCTGTAAAGATAATGGTGCTTTTGATGTGACGACTATGGGCAGCGTTTCTAATGTTGGCCTAATGGCGCAGAAAGCGGAAGAATATGGTTCTCACGACAAGACCTTTATCATTAAAGATGCTGGTACGGTTCGTGTTATTAATCAGGCTGGCGAGGCTGTGCTTGAGCATGCTGTTGAAGTAGGTGATATCTGGCGCATGTGTCAGACCAAAGATGCTCCGATTCAGGATTGGGTTAAGCTTGCGGTTAAGCGCGCTAAAGACACAGGGCAGCCTGCTGTATTCTGGCTCGATCCACAGCGTGGCCATGATACGAATCTGATTGAGATTGTTAAAGGCTACTTGAAAGATCACGATACTGCGGGTCTAGAAATTCTAATCAAATCACCTGTTGATGCGATTCGCTATACCATGGCTCGTGTTAAAGCAGGTCAGGATACTGTCTCTGTTACGGGTAACGTTTTACGTGATTATCTGACAGATTTGTTCCCAATTTTAGAGCTTGGCACCAGTGCTAAGATGCTTTCTATCGTGCCATTATTGGCTGGCGGTGGTTTGTTTGAAACAGGTGCCGGTGGCTCTGCTCCTAAGCATGCTCAGCAGCTTGCTGAAGAAGGGCACTTGCGTTGGGATTCGCTGGGTGAGTTCTTGGCGTTATCTGTTTCTCTGGAAGATCTGGGTCAGAAAACCGAAAATGCTAAAGCTTTGATCTTGGCTAAGACGTTAAATCAAGCGACGGGTAGATTCTTAGATCATGACCGTTCGCCATTGCGTAAAGTTGGGCAGGTTGATAATCGCGGTAGTCACTATTATTTGGCCACCTATTGGGCTGAGTATTTGGCTACTCAGGATGAAGATGCTGAATTGAAAGCAAAGTTCACTAAGCTGAATGATGAATTGGCTGAGTATCATTCTGATATCGTGGCTGAGTTAAGTCATGCCCAAGGTACTGCGGTTGATTTGGGTGGTTATTTCCACTTGGATCGTGCCAAGGCGAGCAATATTATGCGTCCAAGTCAGGCTCTAAATTGCATTATCGATGCTCTTTAGTATTCACTGAGGGTTAGTGAATAGCCAAATAAAAAGGCGAGCTAAATAGCTCGCCTTTTTTGTGCCTGTATTCTTTTTACGCCGTAGCTACTTTGCGCCGTAGCTACTTTGCGCCTGTGACCTAGGCCATTTCTTCGGTAGGAGTCTCGGCTGGCTCTTCAATGTCGGTAGTAGAGATGTTGATGGCGTGAATGCCATTATCAACTTCTTTAGTATCAAATTGAACGCTTTGTCCGGCTTTGAGTGTTTTGTAGCCTTTCATTGTTATTGCTGAGTAATGGGCGAACATGTCCACTTCATCACCATCAGCTACGATGAAGCCGTAGCCTTTGGCATTATTGAACCATTTCACTTTACCGCTAACTTTACCCGCTTGTTGCGAGTCAACATTCCCTGTGGTCATAAATTTCTCCCTGGCCGAACGACTAGAGCGAGACATCATAATATGAAAGTATGAGTTTTGAGTCCTTTCACATTAACTTCGCCAAATAGGCTAATAAGTAAGTTTCTACAATAAAAGCCTTGTTGTTAAAGGTCAAGAGTTCTAGGGCAATTGGCCTTCTCTTGGTATTATTTTACTTTAAAGCGGGGAGATTATCCCCATATCCACTAATACACAAAACGAAAGTCGGTAAGATGTCGAAATCTCAACTAAGATTACAAGAGGACGACCATATTGGTGATGGTGATTTGGCTGTAGAAATTTCTCAACCAAAATTGAAACCACCTTCAATGTTTAAGGTCTTAATGTTAAATGATGACTACACGCCAATGGAGTTTGTAGTCGAAGTATTGCAAAGCTTCTTTGGTAAGTCGGGTGAGCAGTCTACGCAGATAATGCTAGCGGTTCACAATAAAGGCGCCGCAGTGTGTGGTGTATTTACCAAAGACATAGCGGAGACTAAGGCTGCTATGGTTAATGATTACGCGAGAGAATGTCAGTACCCATTGCTCTGTGAAGTAGTACCCACGGAAGATAATGACTAAAAGATTTTAACTCAGGAGGCATTATGCTGAATAGAGAGCTTGAGCAAACGTTAAACGATGCATTTAAAGAAGCGAGGGTTAAGCGTCATGAGTTTATGACGGTTGAGCACTTGCTGCTGTCTTTATTGGACAATGATGCCGCGCTAGGTGTGCTCAACGCGTGCGGGTCGGATATTGGTAAGTTACGCAAAGATCTATTGGAATTTGTTGATTCTACAACGCCTCTAATTCAAGAGGTTGATGATGAACGCGAAACTCAGCCAACACTAGGGTTTCAGCGAGTTTTACAGCGCGCGGTATTTCATGTGCAGTCCTCGGGTAAGTCTGAGGTTACCGGCGCCAACGTACTGGTGGCAATTTTCAGCGAACAAGAAAGCCAGGCGGTTTATTTCCTTAAGCAACAAAATATCGCCCGTATTGATGTAGTGAACTTTATATCTCACGGGATAGCTAAGGTTCCTGGTCAGGATGAGCAAAGTGAACATATTCTAGAGGCTGATGATGAAAATCAGGAGTCTGGTAGTAAGAGTGCGTTAGAGGGTTATGCAACCAATCTCAATCGCCAAGCGAAAGAAGGCTTGATTGACCCGCTGATTGGTCGTGAAGTCGAAGTTAATCGCGTTGTACAAATTTTAGCCCGTCGCCGTAAGAATAATCCATTATTGGTGGGTGATTCTGGTGTCGGAAAAACAGCGATTGCTGAAGGTTTAGCTAAGCGAATAGTGGATGGTGAGGTGCCTGATGTTATTGCTGATGCGGTGGTTTATAGCTTAGATATGGGTGCTTTATTGGCGGGTACTAAGTATCGTGGCGACTTCGAGAAGCGCTTTAAGGCTTTATTGGCAGAGTTGAAAAAACTGCCTCATGGCATTCTGTTTATTGATGAGATTCATACCATTATTGGTGCAGGTGCGGCTTCTGGTGGCGTTATGGATGCGTCTAACTTGCTTAAACCGATGCTGAGTTCTGGCGAGGTGCGTTGCATGGGTTCCACGACCTTTGCTGAATTTCGCGGTATTTTCGAAAAAGACAGTGCGTTAACGCGCCGCTTCCAGAAAGTTGATGTAGGTGAGCCGAGTGTTGAGGATACCTATCAGATTTTAAAAGGCCTTAAGTCACGCTTTGAAGATCATCATGAATTAAAGTATCAAGACAAGGCATTGCGCGCAGCGGCTGAATTGGCTGATCGCTATATTACTGATCGTAACCTGCCTGATAAGGCGATTGATGTGATTGATGAGGTGGGGGCGGGTCAGCGCTTGTTGCCTGCGAACAAACGTAAAAAGGTAATTGGTGTTCATGATATTGAAGCGGTTGTTGCTTCAATTGCGCGCATTCCGCCAAAGAGTGTTTCAGCTTCTGATAAAGAACTGTTATACGGCTTGGAAGATAAGCTTAAATTGGTGGTATTTGGTCAGGATGAAGCCATTACTACGTTATCAGCTGCTGTTAAGTTGTCTCGTGCGGGCCTTAATGCTCCAGAGAAGCCTACAGGATCATTCTTGTTTGCTGGTCCAACAGGGGTTGGTAAAACGGAAGTGAGTCGTCAGTTGGCTAAAGTGATGGGTATGGAGCTTGTGCGCTTTGACATGTCAGAGTACATGGAGCGTCATACGGTATCTCGTTTGATTGGTGCGCCTCCTGGCTATGTAGGCTTTGATCAAGGTGGTTTATTAACGGAAGCCGTTAATAAAAATCCGCATTGCGTCTTGTTGCTGGATGAAATTGAAAAAGCGCATCCTGAGGTCTTTAACTTGCTACTGCAAGTGATGGATCACGGTACGTTGACGGATAATAATGGCCGCAAGGCAGATTTCCGTAATGTGATTCTGGTTATGACTACCAATGCTGGTGCTGAGACGATTAGTCGTCGCTCGATTGGCTTCTCGCATCAGGATCATACCTCAGATGGTATGGAGGTGATTCGTAAGCAGTTCACGCCAGAGTTCCGTAATCGCTTAGATAGCATTATTCAGTTCGCTGCCTTAACTCGCGATAATATTATGTATGTTGTTGATAAATTCTTGGTTGAGTTGCAGGCGCAGTTAGATGATAAGAAGGTTCATATGCATATTAATGATGAGGCGCGGAAGTGGTTCGCTGAAAATGGCTATGATGAGAAAATGGGGGCTCGACCCATGAATCGCTTAATTCAAGAGAAACTGAAGAAGCCGTTAGCTGAAAAGATCTTGTTTGGCGATCTTGAAGGTGGTGGTGAGGTTGATGTTTGTCTTAATGATGCGAAAGATGGAATCGAACTGCATTTAGTCGAGGAGGTCGTCGCTTAGCGATGTCCTTTTTATTGGCTAGTTATTTAGAATATTGAAGAAAACCCATTGTTGGGTATCTGTGGAGCAAATATGCGAGGTATGGAAGCCGAACTAAGACTACAGGGAGTATTTACGTTGTTTTGTGGAATAGATATCCAGCAAGGGGTTGGGTAGTGAATGCTTAAGGTAAATGGCAGGCAAAAAAAAGGGCCGAGTAGCTAAGCTATTCGGCCTTTTTGTTTTAATCTACTTTACTAGCGAGCGCGGTAAGTAATACGACCTTTACTTAGGTCGTAAGGTGTTAATTCCACCTTTACTTTATCGCCGGTCAAAATACGAATGTAGTTTTTACGCATTTTTCCAGAAATGTGTGCTGTTACAACGTGGTCGTTTTCCAACTTAACGCGGAACATAGTATTCGGAAGGGTATCAATAACCTCTCCGTCCATTTCAATGTGATCACCTTTTGCCATTCTTCACCTGTTGACAGTATATAATTTGCCGAATTCTGCCTTAAAACTCCCCAAGAAGCAAAGCCTTATCTTCATATAAGCTTATCATTGATCAGTTTTCTCCATATCTGGCCGTCAAACACCTCTAAAGGCTGGTAATTTGCCTTGTAATTCATCTTGCTCGACTCTTTTATCCAATAACCGAGATAGGTGTAAGGTAACTGCATTTGAATGCTTTGACTGACTAGGGCTAGTACCATGTAGCGACCTAATGAGCGTTTGTCTTGTTCTGGGTCGAAGTAGCTATAGATAGCGGAGAGGCCATCGTAAAAAACATCAACCACACAGCAGGCGATTAATTTGTTACTTTCATCTCGGGCTTCTAGGAATTTATGTGTGCCATGACCTTCTATTAAAAAACCAGAGTATTGCTCTTTGGAAGCAGGGAACATTTCACCATTATTGTGGCGCTTGGCAATATACTCTTCGTAAAGAGTGTAGTGTTCTTCATAGAAGTCGGCTTCAACCCAGCTGAGTTTGAGATCTTTATTGCGACTAATTGCGCGCTTTTGGCTTTTGCTTGGGCTGAATTGGTTATTGATGATTCTTGATGAGTGGCAAGCATTGCAGGTAGGGCACTGTGGCCGATATACCATGCGCCCGCTGCGTCGAAAGCCCTGTAAGTGCAGTAGGTTTAACTGATCTTCTGACGGACTGCTTTCGGGATTGATGAAAATACTGTTGCTGCTTAAATCAGGCAAATAACCGCATGGGTTGTCTTCTGAATGCTGATAAAAGCTGAGTTGGCTTGCGTCTGTATTTGTATTGGTATTGGTATCGTTCATGTTACTAGTATTGCTCATGCTACTGCTGGCCGCTAGTTAAGAAGACGGGGAGCTGTATGTTAAGCGGCTCTGCTAAGGCTGTTGCTAATAGTGTTTCAAATTCTTCGCGCTCGACTTCGGCGGCGCCAAACTGGGCCATGTGGTCGCTGTGCATTTGGCAATCGATTATCTGAATGCCTGAATTGAATAGATATTGAGCGAAGTGGGCAAAGACTAATTTTGAGCTATTGCTGGCCCGACTGAACATGGATTCACCATAGAATACTCGGCTAATTAGTAATCCATATAAACCGCCAATAAGATCACCATCTTCACTCCAGCACTCAACCGAGTGACTGATGCCGTTGCTATTTAGCCTCATGTAGGCTTGCTCCATTTCATCGGTAATCCAGGTGCCAGCTTCGTCATCTCTAGGTTGGGCGCACTGGTAGATGACCTCGCTAAAGGCCAAGTCGCAGCTGACCTGATACGGACTCTTGCGCATTAATTTACGTAGGCTTTTGCCAATATGAAAGTCTTCTGCTTTTAAAATCATGCGCGGAGCGGGGGACCACCACAAAATTGGGCTTTCATCATCATACCAAGGAAAAATTCCGCGCTTGTAGGCAGTGATCAGCCAGCTAGGGGTTAATAATCCCCCAGCGGCTAGCAAGCCATTTGGCTCTTCTTGTGCGCACCGAGTCTCAGGGAAGTATGCGGGACTATCTTCTGGTAACCAATCAATCATAAGGCTCTATTTAAACAGGAGGTTCTATATACAGGAAAATGCGTGATAGACTGTCGCCAATCAAATATTGTTATTAAGGATACCTGCTTTGGCAGCGGAAAAACCAGTAAAAAAGGATCGTAATTTCAAACAGGATTTGGCGCTTTTATCTCTGACAGCCCTTTGTTTGTATATTCTTTTAGCATTACTTACCTATTCGCCACTGGATGATGGCTGGTCTGCGACCGGTGCTGAAAGTGGGTTTCATAACTCAGGTGGTCCTGTCGGGGCTTATCTTGCAGATGGTCTGCTGCATGCTTTGGGCTATCTTGCCTACGTCATACCGCTGCTTGCCGCTGGCAAAGTGCTGCAGATTTTCAGAAGTCATCAGGCCGCTACGTCTAGTTCAATTTGGTTATTACGATTACTCGGCTTCTTTCTTTCTATATTTTCCCTAGCAGCTTTGATTGATCTTAGTATATTTACTTCACAGGACTTGCCCGCAGGTGTTGGTGGCATGATGGGCCAAGGTATTGCCAGTATCACGGTCGCTTTATTCAGCACTCTCGGTGGCGGAATTCTACTGACCTTAGTGCTATGTATCGGTTTGATGCTGTTTTGGGAGTTTTCCTGGCTACGAGTCTTTGATGCTATTGGTCGTTATATTTTGCTTGCTCTTGCCTGGCTGAAGCGTCAGTTAAAAAATGGGGTCGATAAATTAAAGCAGCATCGTGCTAATAAAGGTATTGCGAAGAACACAGTTCAAGCAGCTGCGAAGGATGCCATCAAAGGCGTTAACCGTATTGAGTCGACAATGGCTCGTAAGCCCCTGATTATTGATTCGAACGCTGTTGATTTAAAAGAAGCTTCTGGAATATCAGGATTGGCAAATAAACTGAAGGCGCAGGCGAGTAAGGTTATTCCTATTCCTGCCAAAGAAGTAAGAATAGAGCCATTAGAAAAGCGTGATAGCAAGCCAAGCGAACGCGCAGTGCGAGATTTGCAAGGTAGTTTGTTTGCTGGCGGTAATCCTTTGCCGTCTATTGCCTTGCTCGACCCCGAAGATGAAAACCAAGAAGCTGGATATTCAAAGACACGCTTAGAAGAACTTTCTTTATTACTGGAGCAAAAACTAGGCGATTTCAATATTAAAGTTGAAGTTGTAGCCGTTGCCCCAGGCCCAGTGATTACACGTTTTGAAATCATGCCTGCGCCTGGTACTAAGGCCAGTAAAGTATCAGGTATAGCCTCTGATTTAGCCCGCTCACTATCAATGAACAGTGTTCGTGTTGTTGAAGTTATTCCGGGCAAGTCGGTTATGGGGATTGAGATTCCGAATGAAAATCGTGCCATAGTGCGTTTGTCATCGGTATTGTCTTCAGAAGATTTCGATAAGTCTAAATCTCCATTAACCATGGCGCTGGGTCACGACATTGCGGGCAATCCTGTGGTTACCGATTTAGCTAAAATGCCGCACTTATTGGTTGCTGGTACCACGGGTTCAGGTAAGTCGGTTGGTGTTAACGCGATGATTATCAGCTTGCTGTATAAGTCGACTCCTGATGAGGTTCGCCTAATCATGGTTGACCCTAAGATGCTGGAGCTTTCAGTCTATGAGGGTATCCCACATCTTTTAACCCCAGTTATTACGGATATGAACCTAGCCGCGAATGGTTTGCGCTGGTGCGTTGAAGAAATGGAACGCCGCTATCAACTAATGGCGGCCTTAGGTGTGCGTAATGTTGCTGGCTATAATGCCAAGGTCAAAGCCGCGATAGCGGAAGGCAAACCTATTCCTGATCCTATCTGGCAAATTGATCAAAGCTTTGATACCACGCCGCCGACATTAGAGCCGTTGCCTTACATCGTAGTTATCGTTGATGAGTTTGCCGACATGATGATGACAGTCGGTAAAAAAGTAGAAGAGTTAATTGCTCGTATTGCACAAAAAGCCCGTGCCGCAGGCATTCACTTAATTTTAGCGACTCAGCGTCCTTCGGTTGATGTGATTACTGGTTTAATTAAAGCCAACGTGCCGACACGAATTGCTTTTCAGGTTTCGTCTAAAATCGATTCTCGCACCATTCTTGACCAAGGCGGTGCAGAGCAGCTATTGGGTCATGGTGATATGTTATATCAACCTGCTGGTAGCAGTATTCCAGTGCGAGTACACGGTGCTTTTGTTGATGATGATGAAGTTCATCGGGTTGTTGCTGAGTGGAAAACAAAGGGTGAGCCGAACTACATTGAAGAGATTACTCAGACAACTGAGCAGTCTGGGTTGACCTTAGAGGCTGGTGATGAGCAGGATGATCTTTATGATCAGGCCGTGGCGTTCGTTACTGAAACTCGTAAAGTGTCCATCTCGTCAGTTCAGCGTAAATTACGGATTGGCTACAACCGCGCTGCGCGCTTAGTAGAAACTATGGAGGTTAGCGGAGTTGTTTCTCAGCCAGCTCATAATGGCAGTCGTGAAGTTCTTGCGCCACCGCCTATTTGATCGCTATTAATTAATGGCCATGTGATAAATCTTATTTAATCTGAGCGGGTTTAATTCCCCGCCGCTTGCGGCGTATTGTAGGTTGGGCTTTAGCCCATCAAGTTGACGGCATGAATGCCGACCTACATTAGATTACAATATACCTCTCTTCGCGAAGCGAGGTTGTTGATTTATTATCTGTTTTTATATATTGAAAAAGTATTGGAGATTTTGTGAAACGTTTTAGTCGACAAGTTTTAATCAGTTTAACCTTATTTTGTGCCGTGCCAGTGATGGCTGCTGAAGCGATAAATATCTCATCGCAGCCGGTAATCAATACTCAGGATGCCATTAAGGATCTTCAGCGCTTGTTGGGTGAAGTGAAGAGCTTCTCCGCGTTATTTGTGCAGCAAACACGTAATGGCCTTGGTGAAGTATTGCAGAGTATTAAGGGTCACATGAAAGTAGAAAAACCTGGCAAGCTGCGCTGGCAGACTGAAGGGGTTTATGAACAGTTGGTAGTATCTAATGGCGAATCGTTATGGATTTATGATGCCGATTTAGAGCAGGTAAGCATTAAAGATATGAATAACCGCTTGGCAGAAACCCCCGCGTTATTACTTGGTGGCGATGTTGGTGCGATTGATGATGATTTTATCGTTTCTCAGCAGCATAGTGATAGTCAGCTGATTTTTATCTTGCAGCCAAAAGATACCAGCCAGTTATTTGATAGTCTTGAACTCAGTTTTAATAAATTAGCTCAGCCGCAAGTTTTACAGCAGATGATTATTCGCGATGCTTCTGGTCAGTTAACTGAGATTCAATTTACTGACGCAATTAACAATCCTAAGTTAGATGCCAAGCTGTTTACTTTTGATATTCCTGCGGATATCGATGTGATTGATGGCCGTCAGGGTCGCTTCTAGTCAATGTCTTCATCTGATTTATTTTCTCAGCAGCAAAATGACGACGCTAAAACCAATGCGCCTCTTGCTGCACGCCTGCGGCCAGAGGAGCTTAGTGACTATTTTGGCCAGGAGCATTTATTAGGAAAAAATGGCCCTTTGCGGCTAATGCTTGATCAGAAAAGCCTGCACTCGATGATTCTTTGGGGGCCGCCAGGTGTGGGTAAAACCACTCTTGCACGGTTATTAGCGCAAAGTGAAGACTGTGATTTTCTTACCCTGAGTGCTGTTATGGCGGGTATTAAAGAAATTCGCGAAGTCGTTGCCAAGGCTAAGCAGAATCAAGCCATGCAGCGCCGTACTGTGTTATTCGTTGATGAGGTGCATCGCTTTAATAAAAGTCAGCAGGATGCTTTTTTACCCTATGTCGAAGATGGAACGTTTATCTTCATCGGCGCTACCACAGAAAACCCTTCTTTCGAACTGAATAACGCTTTGTTATCTCGTGCTCGTGTCTATGTTTTGAAGTCCATGGATAGCGCCATGCTCGTTGCTGTATTGCAGCGCGCGCTGGTCGATGAGTTTGGTTTTGCTGGGCGCTATCAGGCCAGTAGTGAGGTTTTGCTCGCATTGGCTACAGCCGCCGATGGCGATGCTAGAGGCGCGCTTAATCTATTAGAGATTGCTAGTCAGTTGTCGGCAGATGCTGTTATTACCATGGATGTGGTGAGTATTAGTTTGCAAAATAGCTTCCGTCGTTTTGATAAAGGCGGCGATGCGTTTTATGATCAAATTTCAGCGTTACAGAAGTCGATTCGTGGCTCAGATCCCCAGGGTTCTTTATATTGGTTTGCCAGAATGATTGACGGCGGCTGCGACCCTCTCTATATTGCGCGCCGAGTTGTGCGCATGGCCAGTGAAGAAATTGGCAATGCGGATCCTAGGGCGATGACCATTAGTTTGAATGCTTGGGATGTTCAGCAGCGCTTAGGTTCTCCTGAGGGTGAGCTAGCAATTGCCCAGGCAATTAGTTACTTGGCTTGCGCCGCTAAAAGTAATGCAGTGTATAAAGCGTTCAACTCAGTATTGGCAACTGTTAAGCAGCAGCCATCGTACGACGTGCCGATGCATTTGCGTAATGCACCGACCAAGCTAGGTGCTGAGTTGGGTTATGGTGAAGATTATCGCTATGCCCATAACGAAGAGAATGCTTTTGCCGCGGGTGAAAATTATTTGCCCGAAGAAATTAAGGATTCACGCTTTTATTACCCTGTTGAGCGTGGCTTAGAGCTAAAGATTGCAGAAAAGCTTCGTTATTTAGATAATCTGAATAAACGATCAGATCGCCAACGTTACGTTGACGATGCAGGAAGTAAGTATGATTAATTTGGTTTGGATTGGTGTCGGTGGCGCGCTTGGGGCAATGGCTCGGTATAGTATGGCCACGGCGGTATTTAAATGGCTAGGGAAGGCGTATCCTTATGGCACCTTAAGTGTGAACCTGCTAGGCTCCTTTGCTATTGGCGCCGCCTATATATGGCTGGTCGAACACAATTTTGGCGGTGATGCTCATCGCCACTTGATTATGGTGGGTTTTCTGGGGGCTTTTACAACCTTCTCCACTTTTTCATTAGAGAGTTTAACCCTACTGCAGCAGGGTAGAATCACGGCTTTTTTAACCTATATAGCCCTGAGTTTGATTGGCTGCATGCTGGCAACAGCGCTTGGTATGATATTAACAAAACAATTGGTTTAAAAATCACATGCTCGACATTAGAACAATCCGCGAAAATCTAGACGATGTAGCTGCCCGCCTTAAAATTAAAGGCTTTGATCTGGACATCGAAAAATTCAAACAGTTAGACAAAGCACGCAGTGCAGCGCTAACAGCGGCTCAGCTATTACAAGCCGAAAAGAAAAAAGCCTCTAAACAGATCGGTCAATTGATTGGTCAAGGTATGACTCCTGACGAAGCTAAAGCTCAAGTCATGGGTTCGCTAAATGACAATATCGCTGCAGAAGAGCAAAAAGCAAAAGCTGCCGAAGCTGATGTTCGTGATTTCTTATTGTCGACCCCTAATATTCCGCAGTCTGATGTGCCGGCGGGTAAGGATGAAGACGATAATGTTGAAGTATTAACCTGGGGTACGCCAAAAGATTTCTCTTTTGAGCCAAAAGATCATGTCGACTTGGGTGAAGCCAATGGCGGTCTGGATTTTGAAGCCGGTACAAAACTTACCGGTTCACGCTTTGTTGTTATGAAGGGGCAGATGGCTCGTTTGCACAGAGCACTAGCTCAGTTCATGATGAATACCCATGGCGATGAGCATGGGTATGACGAAGTTTATACACCTTATTTAGTTAATAAGGATTCTTTATTTGGTACCGGTCAATTACCTAAGTTCTCTGAAGATTTATTTAAGGTTGAAGGCGAACAGGAGTTTTATTTAATTCCTACGGCTGAAGTTCCAGTCACAAACATTGCCCGTGACAGTATTTTGAATGGTGATTTACCACAGAAATACGTTTGTCATACACCTTGTTTCCGCAGTGAGGCGGGCAGTTATGGTCGTGATACTCGCGGTATGATTCGCCAACACCAGTTTGATAAGGTGGAATTGGTTCAGTTTGTTCATTCATCTCAGTCAGACGCGGCGCTAGAAGAACTTACTGGTCATGCTGAAGTGATTTTGCAAAAGCTTGATCTTCCATATCGTAAAGTAATTCTTTGTGGTGGTGATTTAGGTTTCTCAGCGGCTAAGACGATGGATCTTGAAGTATGGCTTCCGGGTCAGCAGAAGTTCCGCGAGATTTCTTCTTGCAGCAACTTTGAATCTTATCAAGCACGCCGCATGCAGGCGCGCTGGAGAAACCCTGAAACAGGCAAGCCTGAGCTGGTTCATACTGTAAATGGTTCTGGTCTGGCTGTAGGCCGTACTATGGTTGCCGTGTTAGAAAATTACCAGCAAGAAGATGGTTCTATTATTGTGCCAGAAGTTTTGCGCCCATATATGGGTGGTCTTAAAGTTATTGGGTTAACTGACGTTACGACTAAATAAATAGGGCACAACTATGAACTGGCTACCTCTGCTACATCGAACCAATGATGTTAAATTTATAATCTTTGGCGGTGGGCAGGTAGCTCAGCGCAAAGTTCAAACTCTGTTGAAGTTTGATTGTGATATTACTTTAGTATCACCGCAGCTCGACCCGCGCTTACAGGCGCTGGTTAATCAGAATCAAATAACGTATATCAATATGAATGCTCAGCAAGAGCATGTACTGGCTAATTACAGCATTGTGGCGGCAACGAATGATGCCGCTGTCAATCAGCAGATTGCAGTTTGGGCGAAAGCCTTAGCTTGTCCGGTTAGTATTGCTGACGATCCGCAAAAAAGTGATTTTATTTTCCCTGCGATTATTGATCGTAATCCTGTGACGATCGCCATCTCTTCAGCATCTGAATCTCCTGCGTTAACCCGTTACTTGCGCAATCAACTGGATGCTGCAATTCCGAGTCGTATTCCACAGTTGGCAATGTTTGTTTCAGGTTTGCGTAAGTCTATTCGTGCATCGATTGATGGCTCTGAGCAGCGCCAGCGTATTTGGCGTAAATTGATGTCGAGTGCAATGCCTAATCTTGTTTTGGCAGGGAAGGAAGAGCAAGCTAAACAGGTCGTGGATTCGGTGATTGCTGAGAAGCCACAATCTGGCGAGGTTTTTCTAGTTGGTGCAGGTCCTGGTGACCCTGAACTTTTGACGCTTAAGGCTGTGCGTTTAATTCAACAGGCGGATGTGGTGTTTTATGATCGTTTGGTTTCTCCTGCAATTCTTGAATATTGCAGCGCAAAAGCTGAAATGCATTACGTAGGCAAGGCGATGAGTGATCATGCGGTTCCTCAGGAAGGCATTAATCAGCTCTTGGTCGATCATGCCAAATTGGGTAAGACAGTATTGCGTTTGAAAGGCGGTGATCCTTTTATTTTTGGCCGTGGTGGCGAGGAAATTGAGCAGCTAGCGGAAGATGGCATTCCATTTCAGGTTGTGCCGGGTATTACCGCAGCGTCAGGTTGCTCTAGCTATGCTGGTATACCATTGACTCATCGAGATTATGCTCAGTCCGTACGCTTTGTTACAGGTCATTTGAAGGATGGTACGGCGAATCTGCCTTGGAATGAACTGATTCACCCACAGCAAACCTTGGTTATCTACATGGGCCTCACAGGCATCGCTCATATTAGTAGGGAGTTAATTGCTCATGGCATGAGTGAGGATACGCCGATAGCGTTGGTTGAGAAAGGCACATTGCCAGAACAAAAAGTCTATACCAGCACCCTTAATGATATCGCTGATGTTATTGCAAATAACAAGATTTGCGCTCCAACTCTTACCATAATTGGCGATGTGGTTAACTTGCATGAAAAATTAAACTGGCAATAAGTTCTATTAATCACAGGAAGTCTACGAAATTTGTTCTATTCTTTATGTATTAATAAGACATAAAGAATAGGATTGATATGGATTTTCTAAGTAATATCAGTATAAAAGCCAAAATAATCTCTCTAGCGGGTGCGGCTATCATCGGTTTTGCTGTCAGTTTGGCGGTAAATACCAGTATTAACTCTGCCAATTCAGAGCGCATGCAAAAAGTGCGTGACGTGTATTTTCCTGTCGTACAAAAATCAGATGCCAACCTCGTAAAACTCAATCAAATTGAAGAGCTGTTAAATACAGCGGTAGCTACGGGGGAAGCTGAGTTTATTGATGGTGCGGAGGGCTTAAAAACTGAAATTAAGGATAATCTTAATCAAGTTATTGGTCTTTGGGTGGAGCGCTCCACAGATACTCAGCTCGTGCTTAGGCAGTTCAATACTTATTACTCAGTAGCACATGAAGTCTCTGCGGGAATGCTATCTGGTACGCTGGATATGAGTTTGATGAGTAGTAAGATCGAAGCGATGAATAGCAGTCTTGAGGCTGTGCGTTTATCTATGCAGAAATCCAGTGATGGGGCTCTGTCAGAATTTAATATGACTGTTGAAGCCTCAAACACAGCTGCGGAGAAGGCGCTGAAGTTGGGTGTTATGGTGACAGGGGTTACCGTTGCTATTTTGATTTTATTGGGTTGGAGTACCGCCTCAAGTATCGGTATTGCTTTGAGTAGTTTGTTGAAATCCTTGAAAGATATTGCCAGTGGCGATGGTGATTTAACCAAGCGTTTGGAGAAAAAATCGAATGATGAGCTGGGTGACGTGGTTGACTCGTTCAATGAGTTTGTCGAGAAGCTGCACCATAGCATTAGTGATGTAGTCAGTTCCATTCAGCCGCTAACGTCATTATCTTCAGATCTTGGTGCTTTGACGAGTGATACGTTAACCATTACAGGCAATCAAAATCGAGCAACAGAAGAGGTTTCCTTGGTGGTCGAGGAAATGGTCTCGAGTGTGCAGGCGGTTTCAAGTCATGCTAGTTCAGCCTCCGAGGCAGCAAATGATGCTGATAAAGCCGCGAAAGACGGGCGCGAGATTGTAAATAAAACAGTTGAGAGTATTAATGGTTTGGCGCGAGAGGTTGAGCGAGCGGGTGAGGTAATACGCAAGCTTGAGTCTGATACCGAAAATGTAGGTACGATTTTAGATGTTATTAAAGGGATTGCAGAGCAAACTAATTTGTTGGCGTTAAACGCAGCGATTGAGGCGGCTCGTGCAGGTGAGCAAGGTCGTGGTTTTGCGGTAGTAGCAGATGAGGTGCGCACGCTAGCATCTAGGACTCAGGATTCTACCCAGGAAATTCAAAAGGTTATTGAGGAGCTGCAAACAGCTGCTCGCTCTGCGGTAGAGGTTATGGGGCAGAGTAAGCAAAGAGCCCAAACCAGTGTTGAGCAGGCAGCACAGACTGGAGAGTCGTTAACGGCGATTACTGAGCGAGTTGAGGCTATTAATCAAATGAATATGCAGATTGTAACTGCTGCAGAAGAGCAAGAGCGAGCGGCTTATTCGATTAAAGAGAATGTCATTGGCATTAAAGATACATCAGAAAGTGCAATGCAGAGTATTCAGAAAGTAGAGGTGGCAAGCGCCTCTTTAGTTGATATTTCTTCGAACTTACAAGCCATTACGGGAGAGTTTAAGGTTTGATGCTTTTAGCCAGTATTTAGTCAGTGAGCAAAAACAAAAAAAGGACCCTTGGGTCCTTTTTTTATGCACGCTATTTCTATTTATTAAGCGAGTATCAGCTAAATGCTAGGGTATTACGCTTCTGCCATAGGTCTTTAGCTTTGGTTAAAGCCAATTCAAATGATAGTGCTTTGTCTTTTAGCATTAAAACAACTGCCGTCGTGCGCAGCGTCGCGTGGAATCCATACTCATCACTTTCATTCTGCCATAGATCCAGCAAGGCTTGCTTGCTCGGTTCGCTATGCTTGCCCTCAAAATGCGATTGAATCCCTGCTACTTTTTCAACTTCATCTCTATGGGTGAAAATACATTGAGTCGTACGTTCTGGGTTTATTTCAAATTCTCCACCTTCACCTTTCATAATTAGGGCTTCTTTACCAATAAGTGCGCACGCTGCCTGGTGGGTCTTGCCGTAGTTGGGGTGAAATACGCTTTGAACCCCAGCGCTATCAGTAGGAGCAATCAAACGTAGCAAGGTATTCATTGGTGAGCGCAAGCCTAAGGTATGCTTGGTCATTAGCCAGTTTTGGAATTCTGGGTGCAGTAAGTCGCAAGGCAGGTAGGCAATTCTTTCCTGCTGTAGCAGTGACTGTGCATTGTTGTGACTGCTTGCTGTTTTGATTGCAAAGTCTTCACTCAGGTCAGCGCTAAACTGGCGGTCAGGTGTGTGGCTATGGGTGCCGTGTATTAAGATGCTGTAGCCTGCATCTTTAATAAGTTGCATGGCCAGTAAATACCAAAGTGGCTGGCGACGCTTGCCTGCATAGCTCGGCCAAATGATATCGGCTTTGAGGTCTTGCCATAATGGCGTGCAGGCTTGGGCGAAACCCGCTAACTCTTCTGGTGATTCTTCTTTGACGCGCATCAACATAAAGAAAGCGCCCAGTTGTTCTGGTAGTGCTTTGCCTGCGAGTAATAGGCTCATGGCATGCTTTGCTTCTTCTTGGCTCATGTCGCGACTGGCATTGCGGCCACGAGCTAGAATTCGTACAAACTGAGTGAATTCATTGTGTTCGGTATTGGTGATAATCATAAACAGTTCTCAGGTCTTGGTAGGCCAGCAATTTTTGCTAGATATTTGGCTGGACTTTGTGGAAATAGTTGCATTAGGTAGATGCTGCTGGCTTTATCGCTACCTAGGTGTAGTTTTATATATTTAGCCAGAGGGCGCATGGCTGGTGAAAGATCGAACTCACTATAAAACTGACGGATGAGATGGATTAACTCCCAGTGTTCATTGGTCAGGGTTAGATCTTCATTTTTCGCAAGTTGCTGAGCTACTTGCTCGCTCCATTCTAGGTGATTTATTAAAAAACCATCCTTGTCGATATCAATATTCATTGCTTACCAGCTGGTTGATTGCGGGTGGCGATGAGTGAGTAGTACCCATTGCTTAAATGTTATTAGCTCAATGCCGAGAGCACTGGCTTTGTCAGCTAGGCCTCGAGCTTGCATGTGATCGCTCAAAGCAAGAATCGTATTGTTGGCCATTGCTAACTTCTGTTTGGCAAGGGTGTACAAGTAGCAGCCATCTTCGACTAATAATACTTGGTCGCCATCAATGATCAGTTCTTCGACTTGTGTAATTATATCGGCTTTGGCAGATTTAATGATGTGTAATGTCATTATAAGTTCACGCAATGTTTCGATTGTTGTATTAACTGCTGTACTTGCTGTTTATCTATGGCAATGCAGAAAGGGTGTAGTATATCGCTTTCTATGCCGAAGCGCTCAATGTCTGACTGGCGAATAAAAATTTCTTCGCAGTCGTACATAGGGAGGGCGCTCATGACCTTGCTTGCTGCCTTGCCATTTATACGCTTTTCTTGTTGCAATGCATTGGCATAAAGCACCCCTTCGCCCAGCAGTAAAAGCTTAGGTTGTTGATCAAAGGCTGCGAGTGCTAATAAAAGTTCAATAGGCTCTAGGTCTAATGTAGGGGCGGTGCTGATGATGATTAGTGTCATGTTGTGCCCTATAGCGTAATTATTCGGTCAGAGGAGCGGCAAGCATCGGCGATTTCTCCAAGCCCTGATAGCTGAAAACCATTTTGCAATGTCTCCAACTCCTTGTATCGGCTTGCTTCTGTCGTATCGACGATTCCTCGGCGTAGTGCGTTAGCGATGCAGATCTGTAAGGGGAAGTCTTGTTGCTGTTTAATATCAATCCAGCCTTGGTAGCTTGCTTGCAGTCCTTGCCCGGGTATCTGGCTTTTTAAACCGACATATGCGGCATCTTGGTAAAAAAAGACGCGGTCGATTTTGTTGCCGTAATGAATAAGCTCAGATACCAGTTTCTGCGCCGTTTGATGGCTCTCAGAGAGTGCGGGGGATTGAGTTAGGATAATGGTATAGCTTAAGGCAGCGTCCACTTGGATGTGTCCCAATGTTAGGTTGTTTATGGAGGCTAATAATAGGGGGGATGGTATATTTTTAAAAGCAAATTACAGTCTTGTTGAGAAACCAAGTCTAGCTCTTTGATTTCATTGAAATTAATTTATAAAAAAACTTGACGTATAATTATTCTAATGTACTATACATCTCAGTTGCGGAGGGATGGCAGAGCGGTCGAATGCACCAGTCTTGAAAACTGGCATACGTTAATAGCGTATCTAGGGTTCAAATCCCTATCCCTCCGCCATTTTTACACATCGGATCAACGATCCAACCTAGTGTAAAATCGTAACAAATAGCATTAACAACCAACTTGTTAAACCTGCTACTGCAAACCACTCAAAAAACACAATTTTCCCATATAAATCTTTTAGTACTGTATTTTCTCTTTTGTTGCCTGAAAGTTTCATTTGGCTTCCCAGTTCAAATTCAATCATGCTTTAAGATTGCCAGTAATCTAGGTAATTGCCTGCTGCAGTTTTGTCGGCTTTATGTTGAAACGTGTAATCTAGCGGAAAGCATCGATAAAATCATGAGCGGAAGAGGCTAGTGCCTCGAGATTGTAGCCACCTTCTAATACGGCCAGTATTTTATTATCAGGATTTTCTTTGCTGATGTCTGACAAAAGTGAACCTAGCCAAGCGTAATCTGCAGCCTGCCAATTTAATTCAGCCATATGGTCCATTTGATGTGCATCGAAGCCAGCTGACACAATGGTTAGTTGAGGTTTGAACTTCTGCAGCTGATCAAGCCATTCCTTTTCCACTGCGCGCCGCATATCAAGGCCGTTTGCTCCTATATTGAGCGGAGTATTTATGACGTTGTCATAAATGTTACGCCAATGACTAAAAGGAAAGCTGGGGTGTTGAAAGCTTGAGCAAATTAAAAAGCTAGGGTCATTGGCTAGAATGTCGATAGTGCCATTGCCTTGGTGAACATCAAAGTCGACAATTGCAATGCGCTTTAGGCCATATTCAAGCTGTGCCTTCTTGGCGGCGATAGCGACATTATTTAAGAAGCAAAACCCCATCGACTTATTGCTTTGAGCGTGATGCCCTGGTGGTCGTACTGCGCAAAAAGCACGATCAACTTTATTACTCATTAAGTCATCCAGCGCACTGATGGCGCAACCAGCGGCCTTATACGCAGCATCCAAGGAGCCTGCTGTCATCGGAGTGTCTTCATCGGCGAGTATCATGCCGTTCGCAGGACTCATGACTTGAAGTTGCTCGATGTAGCCAGTGTTATGGGCTCTGTATAAATCCAGTTGTGCTGCGTGAGTACATATCCCTTGATGCATGTCAGACATAAGCCCACTGCGCTCCAGTGCATGATTAATAGCAATGATCCGCATAGGATGCTCTGGGTGCATGTCCCCAACGTCGTGTGTTAGGTGGGTAGTGTAGCTATAATAACCAAGCTTCATTTTAATATTCTGCTGATTCTGTATGATGCGTATGTATGTGTAATCTTTACCTAGTGTAACGATTTGATCTTAAGGATAAAAGGCAATAAATCATGGGAACTCGCGCACTCGAACAAATCTTCACACCTAACTCTATTGCTGTCATTGGCGCATCAGACAAGCAGGGTAGTCTTGGTGGTGCTGTATTGCGTAATGTTGCGAGCGCTGGTTTTGTTGGTCAAATTTATCCCGTAAATGCGCGAGGCTACAAAGAAGTAGCAGGGATTAAAGCTTTCAGCCGAATATCTCAGCTGCCTGAGGGGGTTGAATTAGCCATTATTTGTACGCCGGCGGAGACTGTTGATAAAATAATCGCCTCTTTGGCTAAAGCCAAAATACCTGCTGCAGTAATTATGACGGGCGGAACCGCTCGTATTCGAGCGAGTCGATTCACCCCTTCTCGCAGCCGCTTAACAGCAGCGCAGCAGCAAACTCATGTTCGGCTTTTGGGCCCCGATTGCTTAGGTGTCATCAATCCTAATTACAATCTTAATGCCAGTAATCTCCATATTCCTGTGAAGGCAGGGCAGCTAGCTTATCTTGGTCAGTCAGGAGCGATTGCGAATGCGATTGCAGATTGGGCAATTGCCCGCAATATTGGATTCTCTCATCTATTAACCCTGGGTAAGGGGCAGGATATTAAGCTGGCGGATGTTGTTGATTATTTGGCATCGGATAAAACAGCTAAAACCTTGCTGGTGCATCTGGATGGTTTTTCTGAAGGGCGAATTTTATTGCGCTCATTGCGCGCAGCTTCGCGCAATAAATTGGTATTGGCGGTTAAAGGTAATCGATTTTCGCGTTCGCCACTCAGCGATAATATTAAAACCCCTGGGATTCTTTCGCGTGATTTATTGATTGATCATGCATTGCAGCGCGCTGGAGTATTACGCGTAGATGCGACTGATGAATTATTTGATTGTGTGGATACCATTCAGCAGAAGCGGCAGTTAAAGGGGGATCGCCTAGCGATTATTTCAAATAGTCGCGGCGGTGCCATTTTAGCCATTGATAGGCTGCTACACGATGATGGTCACTTGGCTGTGCTGGGTGAAAACACAGAAAAGCAGCTAGCCAAAATTCTGCCTGATTATTTGTCGAGTTCAAATCCTGTTTTATTAAATCCAGAATTGAAGCCGCAGCTATTGAGCGATGTCGTTCGGCACATATTAATGGATCATGGTGTTGATGCGGTTCTGGTTGTTTTTACTCCAGGGTTAGGGACAGATCCTGTTGCTAATGCGCAATCGCTAATAACCCTCGCTAAAGAAAGTAATAAGGCTGTTTTTTGCAGTTTTATGGGGGATTACAGTGTTAATAAGGCGCGTGAACTGATGGATGCCAATGCACTACCTAATTTTGATACCCCAGACAATGCGATCAAGGCCTTCATGTATATGGTGTCTCATATGCGCACCCAGGATTTATTGCGCGAGACCCCTAAAAGCATCGTAACTCCTGCTGGATACTCCCAGGCGATTGATCAGCAGCTGCCTAAAAATGATGTGATTTCACCGCAACTAACTTGGCAGTTACTGCGCAGTTATGGTTTCTCTATTGCTGAAAACTATTTTGCGGCGGATGGTAATCAGTTGCCTGAGCTGAGTCGCCAGGTTGATTCGCCGTGGGTAGTAAAGATTCATCACAAAGAGTATCTAAAGCCCTTTGCTTATGGTGATAATGCTCGTCAGCGCTGGCGCAGTGTTGCTCTTAATATTCAGTCTAAGAGCCAGATTCCTACTGAGGTTGCTCGCTTAAACTCTGAATTAAAGCAGCACTTTCCTGAAAGTGAGGTCTTAGGTTACAGTATTCAGTCAATGCATCGCGCGCTGGATAATTTACAAATAAGTTTTGGCATTGGTCGTGATGAGGAGGTAGGCCCATTTCTCTTCTTTGGCGGCGGCGGTAGCACTGCTGATATTTTAACGGATCGTCAGGTGGCGATACCACCACTGAACGCAGCCCTTGCGCGGCATTTAATTGAGCGCAGTCATGCCAGTAAGATATTACGCGAACGCAGTGATGATTATGTCAATGATCTAACAATTCTCTCACGCTGGATGGTGGCGATTTCCCAGCTTTCTAGTCAATACCCGACAATTAATGGGCTTGAGCTTAATGCTATTCGAGCAAATGATGGTCAATACTTAGTATTGGGTGTGGCAGGTCAAACGGCTGAAAGTATGTCGCCAACATTCAAGGCTTATCCTGTGGAGCTGGAAGAGAGTATTCGCAGCCATAAAGGCTTAGCACTTAAGTTACGACCCATTAAAGCGGAAGATGAAGGTTTTCTAGCTGAATTTTACAAAGGCTTAAGTGCCGATACGCTACGCTTTCGATTCTTTAATTCACGCAAGCACTTTGACCATAAGGAGCTGGCGCGTTTTTCTCAAATTGATTACGACCGAGAAATGGAGTTCGTTGCCATTAATGATAAGCTCTTGGCTGGCGTCGTGCGCAGCTGGATCGACCCTGACAGTATCACAGCGGAGTTTTCAGTTTTAGTTGGTGATCAGTTTGCAGGGCATCAGTTAGGGTATGTCTTGATGAATAAAATGATTGACTACCTTTCTCACCAGCGTGGAGTATTGCAGCTTATTGGCAGTGTATTGCCGAATAATGGCCCCATGCTTAGATTAGCCCGCAGACTTGGTTTTTCTGAGCGTGAAAATAGCAAAGAAGGGGTGGTAGAAATTGTATTGAATTTAAATGAGGTCAAATACCCTTGGCAGAGAAAGCGGTTATATGTGCTGGATTAAAATTACGCGACTAGCTACTATAGGCGCAAATTAGAAGGCTAAGTTTTCAGGCTGGAGAATTATAAATTACAACACGTTAAACGGACGTTGGCCGTTGTTGTGATTATTTGAGGTGTTGTTTGATTAAAGTATTGGTTGTAGATGATCATGACCTTGTACGTTCGGGTATCGCGAGACTGCTCGGCGATGCCAAGGGTATAGAGGTTGTTGGTCAAGCAAGTTGCGGTGAAGATGCGATTAAACTTGCCCGCGAACAAGAGCTTGATGTTGTATTAATGGATATTAATATGCCAGGTATTGGCGGTCTTGAGGCTACGCGCAAACTCATGCGCAGCCACCCTGATATTAAAGTTATTGCTGTAACAGCTTGTGATGATGGCCCCTTTGCTTCTCGCTTAATGCAGGCGGGCGCCGCTGGTTTTATGAGTAAAGGCGCTGAAACGGACGAAATGGTTCGGGCTGTTATCAAAGTTAACTCTGGTCAGCGCTATATTAGTCCTGACATAGCTCAGCGCATGGCGCTAAAGCCATTTCAGCAGGGTAGTGAATCGCCTTTTGATGCGCTTTCCGAGCGAGAGATGCAAACAACACTGATGATTGTGGGTTGTAATAAGGTCCAGGAGATCAGTGATAAACTTTGCGTAAGCCCTAAGACAGTTAATAGCTATCGCTATCGTATTTTTGAAAAGTTGGGTATCGACGGTGACGTGGAACTGACCATTCTTGCAATGAAACACGGCATTCTTGATGCGCAGATAGCTACTTAAATAAAACTGTAAAGCACTATAATTATACTATGTCTTTTGATTCTGCATCCTTTCTATCGACTCTGACCCTGCGTGCAGGGGTTTATCAGATGTTTGATGATAAAGACGAGCTTATTTATGTTGGCAAGGCTAAGAACTTAAAGCAAAGGGTGTCGAGTTACTTTCGTGCTCGAGGTCTTAATGATAAAACGCTGGCGCTGGTCGTTCGCATCGTTCGTATCGAGATAATTATCACGGCGAGCGAAACCGAAGCCTTATTGCTTGAACAAATCCTAATTAAGCAACACAAACCTCAATACAATATCCTGCTCAAAGACGACAAATCTTACCCTTACATCTATATTAGTAAGCACAAGTTTCCGCTTATTGCCTATCGTCGAGGTCAAAAAGTAACTGGTGGCCAGTATTTTGGCCCATACCCCAATGCCTATGCCGTCAAAGAAAGCCTGAGTTATCTTCAGCGAATTTTTAAATTACGCAATTGCGAAGACTCGTATTTCAGTAATCGCAGTCGGCCTTGTCTGCAATATCAAATTAAGCGCTGCAGTGCCCCTTGTGTCGATCATATTAGTACTGAGGATTATCAACATGATATTCACAGTGCGACTTTATTTCTTCAGGGCAAAAGCAGCGATTTAATAAAAGATCTTGAACAACAGATGGAAGAGGCTGCGCAAGGGTTGCTCTTTGAGCGCGCAGGTGAACTTAGAGATCAACTCTTGCATTTGCGTACTCTGCAGGAGAAACAGTACGTCAGCACTGAGCGTGGCAGTGTCGATAGCTGGGCTATTTATGCCAGTAAAGGCACGGTTTGCATTCAGCGCTTGAGCTTTAGGCAAGGAACCTTGATCGATAGTAAAAGCTACTTTCCTGATAATAAGCTAGATCAAACAGAGGCAGATGTACTGAAAGATGCGCTTGCTCAATATTATCTAGCAGGGACTCCCGCTCATGATTACCCAAGTCAGGTTCTGGTTGACATGGATGAAGACGCTGGCGAGGTGATTTTAGCGGCAATTAATGAGCTTGCGACTAGGGCTTGTTATTGGTTGCGCAATCCTAAGTCCGAAAAAAGAAAGTGGCTACAGATGGCCAGTGATAATGCTGAAAATGCCGCCACAAGTAAGTCATTGGAAAAGAATGCCTATCTGCAACGATTCCAAATGGTGCAGGAGCTGCTGGGGTTAAAGACCATTCCCAATCGCATAGAGTGCTTTGATATCAGTCACTCTAAAGGGGAGGCTACTGTCGCTTCTTGCGTGGTAGCAGATGAGAAGGGCCCTAGAAAGGACCTTTATCGCCGCTTTAATATTAAAGGCGTTACTCCTGGGGATGATTATGCTGCCATTCATCAGGCTGTATTTCGTCATTTTTCTCGCTTAAAAGAGCAGCAGGATTTTCCTGATGTGCTGCTTATTGATGGCGCTCAGGGTCAGGTCAATCAGGCTCACAAGGCTTTGATTGAGTTGGCAGTAACGGATGTTTTTATCTTAGGGATTTCAAAGGGAGAAAGTCGGAAGGCGGGCTGGGAGTTTCTCTGGCCTCAAGGTGAGAGTATGCCTATCTTACCCGGCCAGCATGATAGAGGTTTTTTGCAGCTGCAAGAGGTGCGTGATGAAGCCCACCGATTTGCAATCACGGGTCATAGAAAGCAAAGAGCCAAAGCACGTACGACTTCTGGTTTAGAGCATATTTCAGGGGTTGGAGCAAAAAGAAGGCGTGAATTACTGCGTTATTTTGGTAGTATGAGCACCCTCAAAGGTGCCTCCATCGAAGAGATTAGTAAGGTTCCGGGGATTAGTACCCGAATTGCTTCTGATATTTATGCTGCCCTGAATCAAGAATTAAAAGATTAAGCTGTTTTTACGTTAAGAGAATCTATGAATTTACCAAATATCCTTACCATGTCACGAATCCTAATGATTCCCTTTATGGTGTTTTGTTTTTATTACTGGCCAAAAGATAATGCTCATTACATAGCAGCCTGGGTTTTTATGATTGCATCCTTTACTGATTTTGCAGATGGCTATCTAGCCCGCAAGCTCAATCAATCAACGCCTTTGGGGGCATTTCTTGACCCCGTAGCAGATAAGTTGAGTGTTGTTGTCGCGTTAGCGCTGCTTGTTGAGCACTACTCAAGCATCGTACTGACGATGCCTGCGATCATTATTATTGGCAGGGAAGTTATTATTTCTGCATTAAGAGAATGGATGGCTGAGATCGGTAGTAGGGCGGAAGTTGCTGTTTCCTATGTTGGCAAGGTAAAAACATTCTTGCAGATGTCCTCAATAACTATGGTTATGGGTTTTGCAGAAGACCATTGGATGGGGATTCTTGGTATGATCTGTCTTTATCTTGCTGCGGTATTAACTTTGTGGTCTATGATTCAGTATTTACGAGCCGCTTGGCCGCAATTAAGAGTAAAGTGATCAACCCTTAAACAGTTTGCTAATATTTTGAATAAATCTCGTAAGTTATTTAAATATAAGGAAAAAAACTGTTGACAGGTTTTTAAAAGTCGCCATAATACGCACCAAGTTCAAGGGGAAAGCAACAGCAACCCACTAGAACAATCTGAGAGATCAGATTAAACATCTAAGTATTTTGCGGAAATAGCTCAGTTGGTAGAGCATAACCTTGCCAAGGTTGGGGTCGGGAGTTCGAGTCTCCTTTTCCGCTCCATTTTAAAACCTACCAGTTTAAAATGGCAAAATAGATACAGGAAGGCGTGATAGCAAAGCGGTTATGCACTGGATTGCAAATCCACGTAGCCCGGTTCGACTCCGGGTCACGCCTCCATCCTCAAGATCGTAAGATCTTTTAGCGAAAGCTAACATTCGATGCCCGGGTGGTGGAATTGGTAGACACAGGGGACTTAAAATCCCCCGGCCGCAAGGCTGTGCCGGTTCAAGTCCGGCCCCGGGTACCATCTTAAATTTATTCTAATCACAATGTTTGATCAGCAATAAATATATCAAAAAATACCCCTTTTCCTAACTCACTTTTACACTCGATTTTTCCGTGTAGTGAATCCGTAATTAGTTTATAAACAATATTCATCCCCAGCCCCGTGCCGCCTTTTCCTTTGCGTGTAGTGAAGAATGGATCGAAAACTTTAGCTAATGATTCTTCTGACATTCCTTTGCCATCATCTTTGTATATTAATCTAATTCCATTTACTGCTGTAGAAACATTTATTTCGATGTTGCCTTTGTCGGTGCTCTCGAAGCCGTGAATAATTGAGTTCATGACAAGGTTGGTTATGATCTGAGCTACCGCTCCCGGCAAGCTAGTTATCATAAGCTTATCGTCACCAGTAACTTCAATCGTATGCTGTAATGATTTTATTCTTGGCTTTAACGTTGTGAGTAAGTCGGTAATGTAGCGATGCATACCAAAAGAGCGCAAATCCTCAATGCATTGATCAACAGCAACTTGCTTAAAGTTTTTAATTAACTCGGCAGTTCTGTTTAGATTGGCGGTTATGATTTGGCCATTATCAAGAGCTATCTCAATGAAACTCACAAAGTCTTGTCTTGCCATGCTGCCATCATCAAACTTTTTCTGTATGGATTTTGTTTCATCAATAAAGAATGATTGCGCGGTTATGCAAATACCGATTGGCGTACTCACTTCGTGGGAGACTCCAGCGACTAATTCGCCTAGAGAAGACATTTTTTCAGCCTCAATAAGCTGCATCTGAGTCGATTCAAGTTCTTCCGATTGCTGCTCCAGTAATACTTTTAATTCCTTATGGCTTTCTTTTAATTGCTCGTTTTTCTCGTGAACGTCTGCCGACATCTGATTAAAGGCTTGTGCCAAGCTCCCCATTTCATCATTGCTCTTGATGCGAATTGGGTGAACGAGCTCTCCTTGCGCAAGGTGTTCAACACCTTGCATGAGTGCTGACAAGGGTGCGTTGATGACTCTAGCAATCAGGAAGTAGTAAAGGATGCTCATTATCAGGGTGAAGCTAACGATAACCATGAAAACCTGAGCGAATAAATGCAGATTTAAATCAACCACCTCATCAACAGGGCTTAGTGAAATCACCTCCAATTCTCTTAGGCCTGTCATGCCAGCGATGTAGCTCAACTTTAACGCGGAGGCAAAGTATTGATCTCCGTAGTCTATAACGGCCTCATCTCTGTCGAAGTCAAAGCTAGAGGCGCTCTCTAGAGTCCCTAGGACTAAATTATTCTCAATTAGTAGGGCAATATCTACATTAAGCAGTGCCTTTAACTGTGAAATATTACTTTCGGTTACTTGCTGTTCAATGACTGCTATATAGGCAGGGGTGATTTTAGTTGTCCAATCGACTGGGCTGGTCAAGGGTATATGTAAATACGCTGTAGTTTGAATGGTTGGAATGCCGCTGATCATTAATAGTCGAGTAATGCTTTTGCTAATGTCAGCCCCAGGCGACTCAGGTGTTGCAATATTTTGCTGTGCGGAAATGTTTTTCAGGAAGTCGGGCAGTGTTAGTTCGTAAATCGAGCTGACATCAAATAACTCAAGGTGCTCAAGGGTATTGCCGGTGGGTATGCTCGATGAGGTAGCGCTTTTATTATCCTTATGGGAGTACTGTGCTAAGTCCAGTGATTCTTTCGAGAGACCCATAGCAAAAGCTGGGACCGACGCTTCAAATTCACTGTAATGATATAAAGTGAATGATGCTAATTCGTAATTAGAGTTAATAGGTTTTAATAATTCTGCTAGCTCTAGCTGTGACTGCAGCGAATAGATTTGATCTGCCGCATCAATTTCCGAGCCATTAAGGCCTTCTTCAAAATAATAAGGCCCTAAAGTTGACTGCAGTATTAGCAATTCATTTATTTCAGGGTGTTGACTCACTAAGCTGAGCACCTTTTCGGCATTACTACCAAGGGAATCAATTTTCGTCATAATAACTTGGTTGGTCCTTGCCAAGTTATTACGAGTAATAGACTCTAAGTTTTCATAACCGCTAATACCAATGACAATAGCAATTGCCACAGCCATAAACAGCATGGCTGCGACAATGGTGGAAATTAGCTTCCGACTAATCTTATTGGTTTTACCGTTCATATTTAAACGTTACCTAGGCGCATTATTTTGACCACTGCTTAATTAACGTTTTATAAGCTATGGTGCGGGGTTTGTCTCTATCCTTATTGGGCTTGGGGGCTCCTGGTTTGGCAAGCCAAAACTCGTCACTTTTCTTCGGATTCAAAGCTGGACTCAGTCTTGCCATGTCAAGCCTTGCTAATATGTCATCTTGTTTTTTCGCTATTGTATTCATTGCTTGTTCTGAGGATATTTCTCCTTTAATAGCGCGGGCTATCTGTGGCCACCAAACTTTCGACATCGAAGGGTAGTGGGGTATATTTAAGCCGCTATCCGTCCAAAGCTTCTCTTGTTGCGAAGTATAAAACTCGACAATTCCACCCCACTTTTTCTTGTTATTTTGAACATAATTCGAATTAAGGGTCGAGTGGCGAACAGGTGTGCCGCCAGCAATAAATTTCTCAACCGATACTGTTTTGGATACGCAAAATTGAGCCCATAGCCAAGCAGCGCTACGCCTAGAGCCTTGAGTATTCTTCGGAATGGTCCAGCTTCCTGCATCCTGATAGCCTGCTTTCATTCCTTTTTCCCAATAACGGCCATGCGGTGTGGGAGCTACGCGCCAAACGGGAAGTCCGTCATTGCCCAGCATTGGGCTGCCTGGTTGTGTGAATGCGTCATCCGAGAGCCAGGTTATGTATTGAAAAATACGTTGCGCAATATCACCCTTGGCAGCTCTTGGGCCTGCGTCTTCCCACCTCCAGCTTAATGATTGTGGTGGGGCGTAGAGCTTAAGCCAGTCTACGTAGGTTTGCAGGGCGTAAATTGCTGCTGGGCTATTGGTAGCACCGCCATAATGCATTGATGACCCTTTGGGTGTGTGCTTATCAACTCTAATACCCCACTCATCAACAGGGTAACCATTTGGCAGGCCTTTATCACCAACTCCAGCTATCGCAAGCCAGGAGTCAGTAAATCTCCACCCTAGAGAAGGAGATTTTTTGCCATAATCGAGGTGGCCATAAACCTTATTGCCGTCAATTTTAGTTTTCGTGAAGAACTCTGCAATATCTTCATAAGCTGCCCAGTTAACTGGGACTCCCAAATCATAAGCGCCTTTTTTACCATATTTCTTTGCGGTAAAGCTGAGGAATTGCTGCTTAATATCGCTGCGAGTGAACCAGTCATGACGAAACCAGTAGAGGTTTGCAAATTGCTGGTCGGGTAGCTGTAGTTGGTTGCCTTTTTCATCTTGGGCGAATTCAAGATTCATGAAGTCATTGAGGTCTAAATTAGGGTTGGTGAATTTCTTGCCTTCCTGTTGCATAAAGCGAGTTAAGTTTACGGTGGCATCTATGCGCATGTGAGTTCCAATGAGGTCGGCATCACTCACGTAAATGTCATAATTGCTGCGGCCGCTAGTGAGTTGTTTCATTAGTAGTTCTACAACGGTACCTTCACCACGAATGTCGTGTTTAACTTGTATGCCTGTTATTTCATAAAATGCCTTGGCCAGCACATCTCTTTCCCATTGGTGGGTTTTAATGCCTTCGGCAATTGAGGTGATTTTTTTTCCTCTGAACTTTTTCGCAGTCTGTCGAAACCACTGTAGTTCATCGATTCGCTGCTGATGGTTTAGAGTAGAGTGCTTAAACTGTTTAGCCCATGAATCTAGGGTCTCGTCACTTGCAATGGCGCTGGCATAAGCAGGTTGAACACACATCAACAAAGTGGTGAAAAATAATACTGATGTTTTGCAGCGCGTATTCATAATAATGCCTTATGCAGGATGGCTATATTTAGTATAGAAAAGCATCACCGCAAGTAAAGGGGGTCTTTTGAAGTTCTCTTTGTTGTGCTGTTTGAGGTAAAATGATCCTTAACTATTATTCCGCTAACTGCTTTAGGTGTTTTAAATGCTGCAATACGTTGAACCTGTTTTTCGCCCACCTAGCGAAGGTCGCTCGCTGATTTTACAAGTAACCAATGGCTGTTCTTGGAATAAATGTACCTTTTGCGATATGTATACTCAGGATCAGAAAAAATTCCGCGCCAAAGCAGAGGATGAAACTCTAGCTGAGATAAAGAAAGCAGCCGCAGGTGGGCCTCAGTTCGATAAAGTTTTTCTAGCCGATGGTGATGCACTGGTGCTTTCAACAAGGCGTCTGGTTGAAATACTAGGGGCTATTAAGAAGTACATGCCGTGGGTGCGTCGAGTAAGTAGTTATTGCTTGCCTCGAAATATTCGTAAGAAATCCGTTGAAGATTTGCAGCAGTTGCAGCAATTGGGCTTCGGCATGGCTTATGTTGGCGCTGAGAGTGGTGATGATCAGATTCTTGAATTCATAAATAAAGGTGAGACCTACGAATCCACCTTAAGCGCTCTTACTAAACTGAAGCAGGCTGGAATTAAGACCTCAGTAATGATACTGAATGGCATGGGCGGTATGAAATACAGTCAGCAGCATGCGGAAAACTCTGCGCGCTTGATGAATGAAGCCCAGCCAGATTACTTATCGACCCTGGTTGTCAGCTATCCACTGGGTGATGAGAGGGTGCGGGAAGGTTTTAATGGTGAGTATGAGCTTCCTGATCAGCGCACACTATTTATGGAGATGCGTCATTTGATTTCATCTCTCGAGTTAACTAATACAATTTTCCGTAGCGACCATGCCTCTAATTACGTAACGCTCAAAGGAACGCTAGGTGAAGATAAGCAACAGTTCTTAGATCAGCTGGATGATGCAATTGCTGGCCGCATCGCCCTACGTCAAGAATGGCAGCGGGGTCTTTAATACTATGAGTAATAATACTGACAAGGATCTATTTAAGTTACTTGGTAAGTTTGAGCAGCAACAAAAAATGCCACCCGTAGAAAGCTGGAACCCAGAAGTAGAGGGTGAGATAGATATTAATATCGACTCTCAAGGACGCTGGTTTCACGAAGGTGGTCATTTTGATCGCCAAGATTTAGCGCGCATGTTCGCTTCAATATTACGCAGAGAAGGGGATGACTATTACTTAGTTACCCCCGCAGAAAAACTAAAAATTCGGGTAGAAGATGTACCTTTCAGCATCGTATTGATGAAGTGCGATGCTGTATCAAGTCAGCAACAGCTTTCATTTATGACCAGCTTAGGGGATGAAGTTATTGTTAATGAAAGTAATAAAATCGAATTTAGAACAAGCTCAAATGGTGATCAGATTCCCTATATAGAAGTCCGCAATGGCTTATGGGGTAAGTTAAATCAAAGCACGTACTACGAGTTAATGAATTTGGTACAAGAAAGCCCGGAAGGTTTTTTTGTTAGTAGCTGTGGCTGTGACTTTAGAGTCCCCGCCTAATACTCAAAAGAATTTTACCGCCGAGGCGCCGAGCGCACTGAAAAGTGCGGGAAATTAAAGGAAGGCAGATAAGGGTGGGTTGAGGTCTGAATATAAGGTTGTAGATAATTCTGTGCGACTTTAGGTTTTATTACCATTGTTTCTCTAAGCTATTCTCTGTGTGGCGCAGTCTCTGTGGTGAGTGGCTCTTTTGTTTAGCTCTTATATTACAAACATAAAAAAAGCGGCCGAAGCCGCTTTCTTTGTATTCATTATTCTTGCGAATAGTGATTACATATTTGGATAGTTAGGGCCGCCAGCACCTTCTGGAGTTACCCAGGTGATGTTCTGAGCAGGATCTTTAATATCGCAAGTCTTACAGTGTACGCAGTTCTGAGAATTGATTTGGAAACGCTTGTCGCCGTTTTCTTCTTCAATAATCTCATATACACCAGCAGGGCAGTAACGCTGCGCTGGCTCATCGAACTTCTCAAGGTTTGAACCTAGAGGAATTGATGCATCTTTTAAACGTAAGTGGCATGGCTGATCTTCGGCGTGATTTACGTTACCGATGAATACGGAGTCCAGCTTGGCGAAGCTCAATACACCATCCGGCTTCGGATATTCGATCTTCTTGCACTCTGAAGCAGGCTTCAAAGTCGCGTGATCAGGAGTTGTATCGTGCAAACTTACAGGGATCTTGAACAAGTTCTGATCGATGAAGTTAAATGCAGCACCTAAGTACATGCCAAACTTGTGCATCGCAGGACCGAAGTTACGGCTACCTTCAAGCTCTTCGTAAACCCAAGAAGATTCGAACGCTGCAGTGAACTCAGTGATTTCGTCGTGCTGACGCTCTGATTTAATCGCCTTAACGATTTCTTCAGCTGCGATCATGCCGCTCTTCATTGCGGTGTGAGTACCCTTGATTTTAGCGAAGTTCAAAGTGCCGGCATCACAGCCGACTACCAAACCGCCAGGGAAGGTCATCTTAGGTAAGCAGTTCAAACCACCTTTAGCAATTGCACGAGCACCATAAGAAGCGCGCTTACCGCCAGTCAAATGCTTAGCCATAACTGGGTGATGCTTCAAACGCTGGAATTCATCAAACGGGCTAACGTGTGGGTTAGAGTAAGATAAGTCAGTAATCAAACCACAAACAACCTGGTTGTTTTCAGCGTGGTATAAAAAGAAACCACCGGAAGAACCCGATTCATTTAAAGGCCAACCTGCGCCGTGAACAACCAAACCTTCTTGGTGCTGCTCAGCAGGGATATCCCATAATTCTTTAATACCGATACCATAGTGCTGAGGATCTTTACCTTCGTCCAATTTGAACTCAGAGATCAACTCTTTACCTAGGTGGCCGCGACAACCTTCAGCAAATACTGTGTACTTGCCACGCAGCTCCATGCCTTGCATGTACATATCAGTTTGTTCACCAGACTCAGATACACCCATGTCGCCTGTGATAATGCCTTTAACGACGCCATCTTCAACAATGTATTCGGCAGCCGCGAAACCCGGGTAAATTTCTACGCCTAAGGCTTCAGCTTGCTCACCCAGCCAGCGAACAACGTTACCCAGACTAACGACATAGTTGCCGTCGTTATGCATTGGCTTAGGAATTGCCCAGTTAGGGGTTTTGATGCCACCCTTATCACTGGTTAATATGTAAACTTCATCTTTTAATACTTCAGTATTTAGCGGTGCGCCCATTTCTTTGTAATTAGGGAACAGCTCAACTAAAGCGCGATCTTCAATCACAGCACCCGATAAAATGTGGGCGCCGACTTCAGAACCTTTTTCAACCAAGCATACGGTCAGTTCTTGTTCGTTTTCTTGTGCAAGTTGCATTAGACGAATTGCAGTAGAAAGACCAGATGGGCCTCCACCAACAATAACGACATCATATTCCATCGATTCACGTTGCATATTGTGATCTCCTCGAAGATAGCTGGGAGCTAATTACGGTAACTAGTAACTCTAGCGATTTATTCTAGTGTTTTTATTCTAGTGTCTAAATAAAGGCGCACATTATACGACTGTGTTTTCTATATACCTAGCTTTTGGCGCTAATTTATTGATTTTTCACCCTTTGTGGACAATTTATTGCTAAAAAACTGACATAAATAGGAGGTATTCTTATTCTCGCGAATAGTTTCTATTGACCTGAGGGGCAAACATACGAATAATATTGCGCGCTGGGAGAGGGTCATTGGCAGTTCTTAGATCCAATGAGAGATCCTCTTCAATCATTCACTAGACGAATACGGAGAATCTATGAAGGTTCTTGTTGCTGTAAAGCGCGTTATTGACTACAACGTCAAAGTACGTGTAAAGCCTGATAATTCTGATGTTGATCTAAATAACGTCAAAATGGCTATGAACCCTTTCTGTGAAATCGCTGTTGAAGAAGCGGTTCGTTTAAAAGAAAAGGGCGTAGCTACTGAGATCGTAGTTGTATCTATCGGTCCTAAAGTTGCTCAAGAGCAGATTCGTACCTCTTTAGCATTGGGTGCAGATCGCGGTATCTTAATTGAAACCGAAGAGAAATTAGAGTCTCTTACTGTTGCTAAATTGTTAAAAGCTGTTGTTGAAAAAGAAGAGCCTCAATTGGTTATTCTTGGTAAGCAGTCTATCGACAGTGATAACAACCAAACTGGTCAGATGCTTGGTGCATTGACAGGTTTACCTCAGGGCACATTTGCTTCTGAAGTTGTTGTTGAAGGCGATAAAGTTAACGTAACTCGTGAAGTAGATGCTGGCCTACGTACTGTTGGCCTTAACCTGCCTGCAATCGTAACGACTGATCTGCGTTTGAACGAACCTCGTTATGCTTCTCTGCCAAACATTATGAAGGCTAAGCGTAAGCCTCTTGAAGTTGTTTCTCCTGCTGACTTAGGCGTTGAAATCAAGAGCACTCAAACAGTTGTTAAGGTAACTCCTCCTGCAGAGCGTAGCGCTGGCATCAAGGTTGCTGACGTTGCTGAGCTTGTTGAGAAACTGAAAAACGAAGCGAAGGTATTGTAATGACTATTCTAGTAATCGCTGAACATGATAACGCTGCGTTAAATGCTGCGACTCTAAACGTTGTTGCTGCTGCTAAAGAAATCGGTGGCGACATCGAAATTTTAGTTGCTGGTGAAGCGTGTGGCGCAGTTGCTGAAGCCGCTGCGAAAATTGAAGGTATTAGTAAAGTTGTTGTTGCTGACAGCGCTGCTTACAAATACCAGATCGCCGAAGCTATGGGCGACCTAGTTGCTGAGCTTGGTGCTGGCTATAGCCACATTTTAGCTGCTGCTACTACAACGGGCAAAGACTTCATGCCTCGCACGGCTGCATTGCTTGATGTGAATATGATTTCTGACATCGTTGCTGTTGAAAGCGCTGATACATTTGTACGTCCGATCTATGCGGGCAACGCAATTGCGACTGTTCAAAGTTCTGATAGCATCAAAGTAATTACCGTTCGTGGTACTGGTTTTGACGCTGCACCTGCTGAAGGCGGTTCTGCTGCTATCGAAGCAAATGCTGCTGATAAAACGTCTGCTACTTCTGCTTTCGTTAGTGAAGAACTTGCAAAGTCTGACCGTCCTGACCTTACTGCTGCTGAGATCGTTATCTCTGGTGGTCGTGGCATGGGTAACGGCGAGAACTTTGAAATCCTTTACAAAGTTGCTGATAAAATCGGCGCTGCAGTGGGTGCATCTCGCGCAGCTGTTGATGCTGGCTTTGTACCAAACGACATGCAAGTTGGCCAAACGGGTAAAATCGTTGCTCCTTCTTTGTACATCGCTGTTGGTATCTCAGGTGCAATTCAGCACTTGGCTGGTATGAAAGAGTCTAAAGTGATCGTTGCGATCAACAAAGACGAAGAAGCGCCTATCTTCCAAGTTGCTGACTACGGTTTAGTTGCTGACTTGTTTGACGCGGTTCCTGAGTTGGAAAAATTGGTTTAATTGTTTAAATCATAATCAACTCAAAAAAGCCCAGCTCTGCTGGGCTTTTTTTTGCCTGCAATATCTCTCAAATGCTGTAAAAGAGGCCGAAACAAACTTGTCATTTTTTTCAGTTAAGGTAGTTTAAGCGCATAATTTGCAATACATTAACCACAAGAAGAAAAGCAAAATATAATAATGCAAGAGTCACTTGAGCAAAATACGGCTATGTCAGACGTTCCAAAACAAGATGATGCTGAAGTACAGCAAAGTTTAATCATTCCTCGCTTACCCTTTGCTTTTGCAAAACGTTTTGGCATCGTGCTCGATAAAAGACCTCAAGGTTTTGTTGCTGCTCACAAAGATGGCTTGCAGCCACATATTTTATTAGAAGTGCAGCGATTTTTAGGTACTCACTTTACTTTAGAGGCAGTGGCTAATGATGACTTCGAACGTATACTAGGCCAGGTCTATCAAACGGACTCTTCCGGTGCGATGGACATGGTGGAAGGTTTGGGGGATGAAATGGACTTAGCCAGTCTTGCTGACTCTGTCCCCGAGACCGAAGATCTATTAGAGCAGGAAGATGATGCGCCGATTATTCGGCTGATTAATGCATTATTGACCGAAGCCGTGAAAGATAACGCTTCTGATATTCATATTGAAACCTATGAGAAACGCTTGGTTGTACGTTTTCGTGTTGATGGCGTATTGCGAGAAATCGTACAGCCTAAACGAGCTTTGGCACCACTACTGATTTCTCGTATCAAAGTAATGGCAAAGCTCGATATTGCTGAAAAACGTGTACCACAAGATGGCCGTATTGCTTTACGCATCGGTGGCCGTGAAGTTGATGTTCGCGTATCAACCATGCCTTCAAGCCATGGTGAGCGAATCGTAATGCGCTTACTTGATAAACAAGCGGGCCGCTTAAATGTACGCCAGCTAGCAATGGCGCCAGCAGATTTAAATAACTTGCTATCGGCCATTCAAAAACCCCATGGAATTATTCTAGTAACAGGGCCTACGGGTTCCGGTAAAACCACCACGCTGTATGCTTCGTTAAGCGAGCTTAACGATACCAGTCGTAATATTTTGACGGTAGAAGACCCTATTGAATACAGCTTAGCGGGTGTCGGTCAAACACAGGTTAATACCAAAGTTGAGATGACATTTGCTAAAGGTTTGCGGGCGATTTTACGCCAAGACCCTGATGTGGTGATGATTGGTGAAATTCGAGATTTAGAAACCGTAGAAATTGCCATTCAAGCTTCGTTAACAGGTCACATGGTTTTGTCGACACTGCACACAAATACTGCTGTTGGCGCCGTGACTCGTTTACAGGATATGGGGGTAGAGCCGTTTCTACTGTCTTCCAGCCTAGTCTGTGTTTTGGCCCAGCGCTTGGTGCGAGTTCTTTGCGAAGATTGTAAACAGGCGACGATTGCCGATGATTCTGAATGTGAGCTACTAGCAGCAGATAAGAAAAATCCACCAACCATTTTTCACTCTAAAGGTTGTGAAAGTTGCAATCAGTTAGGCTACAAAGGTCGCCAGGGGATTTATGAAGTCGTTCCCGTCGACGAACAAATGAAGACCCTGATTCATGACAAGGCAGGGGAGCAAGAATTAGAGGCTCACGCCCGCACTCAGTACACATCAATACAGCAAGATGGTATTCGCAAGGTTTTGCAAGGAACCACCACGATCGAAGAACTATTAAGGGTGGCAAAAGGCTAAGGCCCTATTAACTGTTATGGCAGCATTCGAATACCAAGCATTAGATAATAAAGGCAAGCAGCATAAAGGCGTATTAGAAGCGGATAGTTCGCGTCAAATTCGTCAGCAGTTGCGCGATAAAGGCTGGATGCCATTATCGGTTGAGCCGGCGATAAAAAAACAGAGTAAGAGCAGTGGCTTTTCACTTTTTAACCGCAGCCCTTCTTTAAGTGTTCCTGATTTAGCCCTCATTACGCGTCAGCTAGCGACTTTAATTGCGGCAGGCTTACCTATTGATGAAGCACTAAAAGCAGTTTCTGAACAGAGCGAAAAGCAAGCTGTTAAAAGCATGGTTCTATCGATTAGATCGAAAGTGCTCGAAGGCCATACTCTCGCGGATGCATTAAAAGAATTTCCACGGGCATTCCCACACCTTTATCGTGCAACAGTTAGTGCAGGGGAGCATGCCGGCCATCTTGATGGCGTATTAAATAAACTGGCTGACTATACCGAAGCGCAGCAGGCCGCACATACCAAGATCAAGCTTGCCGCGATGTACCCGATTATTTTGGGTATTGTTGCTCTAGGTATCGTTATTGGTTTATTAACCTATGTTGTCCCAGATATCGTTGAAGTTTTTGTACGTAACGGACAAGAGCTACCAGGCTTGACCCAAGCCATGTTAGATCTGAGTCACTTGATAACCGATTACGGCATTATCATTGCCTTTCTGGTATTTGTAGCAATATCGGGCTTTGCTTATGCGCTGCGCAACCCTAAGTTCAAGTATCGCTACCACTTATTTTTATTAACCGCCCCAGGCATTAGCGGTTTTACCCGCAGTGCTAATACCGCGCGTTATATTAGTACCTTGGCAATTTTAACCAGCTCGGGTGTTCCTCTAGTTGAAGCGATGCGTATCGCTTCGCAAGTTGTCGAGAACTTACCGATACAAGCTGGGGTCAAAGAAGCGACAGTGCAAGTAAGTGAAGGCGGCAGTTTAAGCAAGGCGCTAACTGCAACAGGTTATTTTTCTCCGATGATGCTGCACATGATAGCCAGCGGAGAAAGCAGTGGCGAATTGGATGATATGCTTGCCAGAACCTCTGCACAGCAACAAGCAACACTTGAAGCGACGATTGAAGCTTTAGTTAAAATGTTTGAGCCCATGATGCTGTTGGTTATGGGTGGGATGGTAGCAATGATTGTTGCTGCTATTATGCTACCGATTTTAGAATTACAAAACATGGTTCAATAGCCGTAAATAGAAAGGAATAGGAAATAAACATGCTACAAATGAAAAAGAAAACACTGGTAAAACAAGCGGGTTTCACCCTGATTGAAGTAATGGTTGTACTGGCTATTATTGGCGGCATGTTAGCGCTCGTTGCTGGTAACGTTATTGGCAATGCTGGGGAAGCACGAATCAAAACAACGACCAGTCAGATTAAATTGATAGAGAACTCTCTTGATCTTTATAAACTGGACAATTACACCTACCCAACAACAGAGCAAGGCCTTGAGGCATTAATCGCAAAGCCGAGCGGCAGTCCTGAACCAAAAAACTGGAAGTCTGGTGGTTATTTGAAAGGCGGCAAGTTACCTGTAGATGCATGGGGTAATGAATTTGTATATTTTTATGAGTCAGGCTCTTATGAGATTCTATCTTTAGGCGCCGATGGCCAAGAAGGTGGTGAAGAAGAGCTAGGCGATATTAGCAGTAACGATTAATGAAAACTCTCCCCCCTAGCATACGAAATAGTAAGCAAGACGGTTTCACCTTATTAGAAATAATGGTGGTGCTGATGATTATTGGCCTAATGCTAGGAATGGCAACGCTGAGCACTGGGGGGAATGAACAAAAGCAAGAAGCGCAGCAGCAAGCATTGCGCTTTATTGCCCAGTTAGATGCCTATCGCAATGAAGCTGTATTTCAGAATGTAGACCTGGGCTTAGCGATGGATGGGCAAGTAACTCAACTACTATTCTACGTCGACATCGATAGTCCGCGTCAAATAGAAGGCAAAGATAAAGAAGAGCTTTCTAAGCTAAAGAAAAATCCTTGGGCGGCTTACGAGGGTAATCTAAAGCAACAAATTGAATTTCCTGAATACCTGGCGATGAATTTATTTCTTGAAGATAAACGCATAGATTTCGAAGATTTATTAGATGAAAAAAACGGCCCTAAACCCGCGCTATTATTTTTATCTTCTGATGAATACACTCCTTTTAAACTTATTATTGAACACTTAAGCGATGAGTCATTCACCATTAATATCAGTGGTGATGGATTCAGTCGTTATACCATGATAACCGAGCAGTATGATGAATAGAGTTTTAAATAGGAAAAGGCCAGTGCTCGGCTTTACCCTAATCGAAGTCATGATCTCGTTATCTATTTTTGCTGTTATGGCTGCCGCCATTAGTCGCACCGCCAGCCAAAATGCAGATACGACACTGTATTTAGAAGAAAAGACACTCGCCTCGTTTGTTGCTGAAAACCGCCTCAATAAATTAAAATTATCCGGCTATCCTGCAGCAACCCAAACAAAAGATAGCGAAGAAATGGCGGGGCGTGAATGGCACATTCTCACCAAAGTAGAAGATACTCAGCTGCCTAACTTTCGCCGCATAGACATACAGGTATCAAAAGCGGCTGATAAAGAAAACCCATTAATAAACCTTACTGGTTTCATGGGGAAGTATTAATGTTTAATAAAGGTTTCACTCTATTAGAAGTAATGATCGCAATTTCGATCACCGCATTAATTGGAGTCTCTTCGACCAATCTATTAAGCAATATCATCGAATCTAAAAGAGTAACGGATGAGCGCTCTGAACAATTAATAACCTTGCAGCGATTTAATCAGTTTATTAGCCGTGATATTGAGCAGATAGTAAATCGCAGTATTAGAGATGAGTACGGCGATGAGCAGCCTGCAGTTATTATTGCTGGCAATGATTATCTAGCCCAGTGGACTCGTTTGGGCTGGCGTAATAGCCCTATTAGCGAAGATCCAAGAGCAGAAATTCAGCGCGTTGCTTTTCAGATATTTGATATCAACGATGAAGAATGCACTGCGGCTAAAAATCGATTAGAAAGCTGGGGGCAGTTTGAGCCTCAAGGCTCTTGCCTAGTTCGATTTTTCTGGCCTGTGCTAGATAGAGCAAGCGAAACAGAAGCCAGAACTCAAATCCTATTAGATTTAATCGAAGATATAGAAATTGAATTACTGGCCACAAAGGAGCCCGCAGCAGAGGATCAATCTGGCGTCGCGGCTGAGCAGAATTGGTACAGCGAATGGCCAAACATACAAGTTGCAGATGAAAAGGAAATTCCGACGGCGATGCGTTGGCGCATTACACTGCCTAAGGTAGGGTTGATTGAACGCTTATGGTTGCTTGCATACGATGATCAATAATAGATTCGGCCAGCAAAAAGGCTTGGCGTTAATTTCAGTATTACTTATTTTTGCCATTGTCGCAGTACTTGCGGGGGCGATGATTGAGCGCCAAAGTTTGGATATTCAGCGCAGCGGTAACCTACAGGCACTTCAGCAAGCTCGCGCCTATTCAACAGGGATTGAGTATGCGGTTCGCTCTGGCTTACAGCTAGACTTTGAAAACGATAAAGAGGTCGATCATCTATTAGAAGAGTGGGCCAAGCAGCATACCTATCCTTTATCTCCAGGCACGGCACAGATTCAAATTTTTGATGCCCAGGCACGGTTTAATCTTAATAGTTTGCATCCAACCGCGAGTGATAAAACGGCTCAACTGCAGCGTTTTAAAAACTTGCTCGCTGAATTAGGTTTAGACGAAGCTATTGCCATTAATACAGCTAAGTTTATCGACAAAGACAGCCAGGTGGATGATGATTATTTATCTGCTGAAGTGCCATATCGAGCCAGCTATCAAATATTCAAGCATCCGTCAGAGTTACTATTAGTGGAACTGGTTGATGCTAAAAGCTATCGCATGCTAACCCCTTATATTACTGCGCTGCCTGTTTCGGTAACGCTTAACGTTAATACAGCAAGTAATATTGTATTATCATCGCTATCCAGTACTTGGTCGATCTCAGAAGCTGACAAGGTTGTTGCTGCTCGTGGCGACGAAGGTTTTAAAAAAGTTGATGATTTTTGGGGGCTCGCTGAAGTCGAACCTCTGACAAAAAAAGATCCTGATGCGGATGAGAAAAATCCAAAGGAAGTCTGGGATAAAGCCGATTTCAGTGTAAACTCTGAATACTTTGAAGTATTCGCCAAAGTAGACCTTGCAGATAGAATTGCAACGGTTGAAATGCTTCTGTATCGCAATGCAGAAACTGGAAAAATGCGAACTTATTATCGAGATTATTCTCGGACCGAAGCAAGAATCCCTGCAGGTAGCAGTATTGATGATGGCGATGATTCTAATGAAGGCAATAATCCTTAGGCAGCAAAAATGAAGACTGTAAATATTCGATGGAACGTCGAATTAGAAACTTGGTTTATTGCCGAGATAGAAACACAATTTGAACAAGCGCTTGAGCAAAACCAGTGGTCATCTTTTGACGAATGGGCAGCTAAGCAAGCAGACCTATCTGCGTTTCGTTTCATATTAAGCGGTGAGAACTACGTCTGTCGCTGGTTAACTTTGCCTGGCGTCCAGCCTCGCCATATTAATAAAGCTCTGCCTTTTGCCCTTGAAGAAAGTTTTATTGACGACATTGGTCAATACCATCTCGTGACGAGCGCAAAAGCGGGTAAGTTCACCCACCAAGTTTATTGCGGAAAAACGGATGTATTTGAGCGCCTAATAGAAGTGTGTGCCTTGCACCACATTCAACTGCGACAACTAATTCCTGAAACTAGCCTAATTCCTGATAACTGCTTATTGCATCAGGGTGAGTATTGGCTGGTTAATATACCTTCAGTTGCTGAAGCTAAAATTCATGAATCAGCTTTAACAGCTTACCTAGAAGCAATTATCCTTGAACTCAATGGAAAAATAATTGAGTCGATAACCATAATCGATAAGAGTTTAGATGCTGCCAACTTGGTTAAAATGCAGATTGAAACGAGCTTTAGCGACTCCTTCAACAAGATTGAAATAACTCATGGCAGTTTTGAGCAGCAGCGTGATCAGGCTCTTGCTAAAGAGTGTAAAAATTTACTGACTGCTCAGTTTAGAGCAGCCGAAGTAAAAGTAGACAGTCCTGCAGCTTGGTGGAAACCTATCGCTATTTTAGCGGCATGCTGGGCTTTGTTTTCTTTTACCCAGACAGCAATAGAAAACAAACAGCTGATCGACCAAGAGCGGCAAGTAAAAGAAGCCACAATTGCTCTTTATAAAAATTTATTCCCTGGCGAAAGAATACGTTCATTAGAGCGCCAAGTGCGTAATAAGGTAAAAGGTGGCGGCAAAAAGAATTTAGCTGAGTTTATGGCCTTACTGGAAAAGACGACCACCGCTTACCAAAAAATGAATCAGACAAAGCAGGTTACATGGAAGAGCGTTAGATTTAACGATAGACAAAGCCTATTGGTTGTTGATTTTACAGCGACAACGATTGCAGATATTCAACAATTTAAATCTGCCTTAGAGGACGAAGACTTGATAGTAGAAATCGCCTCTGCAACGAATGAAAATGACAAGGTAAAAGGCCGTATTAAAATTGGGGCTCAGTCATGAATAAAACGCTAATGCAGACGAAAGAAAAATTCCAGCTACTGGCATTAAAAGCACAGCAGCTACCACTAGCCGTTGCTGGTAAGCAGTGGTTTTCTCGCCAGAGCCTGCGGGATCAAAAGATCATCAAGGCACTCGCTGGATTTGTTATTGCTTGCTTGATAATTGCGCTCTTTATTCAGCCTTTTTATAGTAAACAATCGGCCCACCAAGCAAAGCTCGATAAATCCATTGCCATTTATGAGCAGCTAGCGACTAACGCACATAAGTTTCGCGGCAAGGCTCGCAGCAGTGGCAATACCCCTATACTTGCCCTAATAACTCAGCAAGCAAAAATCGCAAAAGTTAACCTAAAGCGCTTCGAACCTGATGATGCGAACTTGCGCATCTGGCTTGATAATGAATCTTTTGATCACGTTGCTCGCTGGTTAGAAACACTGACTCGAGATCATGGCATTAAAGTAAAGCAGATTAGCATTGAGCGCGGCGATAAAGTCGGACGTATCGATCTTAGGGCGACGTTGTATAAATAATCTATATAAGTAATAACAGGCTGTTATTACTTATAGTTTTGCTTAATTTATAAGATAGTTTTAATTAATTTAATCTGTCTACTGAACTGTTCTAAACTTTAGTTATCTTATTTAAGCCCGCAAGGGCTTTTTTTATCCCTATTTATCCTTATTTGGTTGGAGATTATCCATGCAGCATTTTGATTTAGTCGTAATTGGAGCAGGTTCTGGCGGTGTACGCTCAGCTCGTATGGCTGCGGCTGAAGGCAAGAAGGTTGCTATCATCGAAAATCGTTATTTAGGTGGCACCTGCGTTAACGTTGGTTGCGTACCGAAAAAGATGTTTGTATACGCTTCTGAATATCGTGAGAAAACCGAGGAGGCGAAAGGCTTCGGCATAGACAGTCAGGTTAATGGTTTCAACTGGACAACTCTTCGAGACAATAAGAGCAATGAAATTACGCGCCTTAACGGTATTTATGAAAACCTATTGACGGGGCCTGGCGCTACTATTTTTAATGGCACTGGCAGCTTAGTTGATGCGAATTCTGTTCATATTAATGGTCAAGATGGTTCTGAGCAGGACATCACTGGCGACACTATTTTGATTGCTACAGGTAGCTGGCCATTTAAACCTGAAGTGCCTGGGGCAGAACACGCTATTACTTCTAATGAAGTATTTAACCTAGCCGATGACGCGTTTCCCAAGCGCGCCTTAGTTGTTGGTGCGGGTTATATCGCCGTTGAATTCGCAGGTATATTCAATGGTTTAGGTGTAGAAACAACGTTAGCGTGTCGTAAAGGCTTGGTTTTACGCGGCTTCGACGAAGATATTCGAGTTTTTGTGCAGGGGCAGATGCAGGAGAAGGGCGTTAATATCCGCCCAGAAACTGAAGTCGAACGTATAGAAAAGCAAGCAGATGGTTCATTGTTGGTTTTCTATACCAATAATGAACAGCAAGAAGTTGATTTGGTTTTATACGCAACGGGTCGCCGCCCAATGACAGATGGCTTAAACCTAGAGAAGCTTGGTATTGAATTAAACTCTAATACCACGATCAAGGTGAATGACTTCTTCCAGACGACTGTGCCTTCTGTATATGCCTTAGGTGATGTCATTGGTACTCCGCAATTAACGCCTGTGGCTCTTGCTCAAGGAATGAAGTTCTTAGCGCATAAGTACCATGGCGATAAGGTGCCAATGAATTACGACAATATAGCAACGGCAGTATTCTGCCAGCCGAATATCGGCACTGTTGGCCCAACAGAAGATGTGTGTACGGCCCAAGGCATCGAGTTTGAAGTTTATGAATCTAACTTCAAGCCGTTAAAGCATACGATTTCTGGCTTGGGTGAGCGCACGTTGATGAAATTGATCGTCAATAAAGCGAATAACAAGGTGATTGCTGCTCATATGGTAGGGCATGATGCTGGAGAAACTATTCAGGGTATTGCAGTAGCCATTACCGCAGGGGCTACGAAAGCAGACTTTGATGCAACGATTGGGATTCACCCAACCTCTGCAGAAGAGTTTGTGACTATGCGTTCGCCTCGGTCTTAAAAACTTAAAAAACAGCTTAACCGTGATTTTCTAGCAATCGCGGTTAAGTAGGAGTCAGTAATGGTCTTCGCGTTTAAAGATACGAATATCCCGTTACTAATGTCCGGCCTAGCCATCCTTGGCTAGTCGTAAAAACCTAAGAAAGCTTCGCTTCCTTCGGGCGGTTTTTACCCACAGAATACTATTCGAATATTATCCATTTTATAGTTTGCTTGGCTAATGGCTTGCTGAAGAGCTTCTTTCTTCTGCTTCAATAACTCAATTTCACTATCACGGATATTGCGATTAGTTTTCTGTAGCTCTTGCAAGCGAGAGATCTCACCATCAAGCTCGTTCGACATGTTACTAGCGCCAATTGCCAACTGCTTTGGAAGCTGTGCTTCAGCCGCTTCCTTGGCAATTTTCAATGATTTCTTAATGCCAGTTTCAACACGCTTAACCAAACCTGTTGCAGTAGTGCGCTTAAGATCTTCAGGGAAATCTAAATAGTCTGGCTCAAAGAATTCAACCTTACCTTCAGGGTCAACAGCAATATGCAAACCTTCCGCAGGCAAATAACGTTGAATCTGCAACGCCTTAGGTGCTTGGCAATCGAGTGTATATTGCGCTTGGAAGTAGAAATCACCGGTTTCAAAGTTGTGATTTTCTACATACGCCACATTCGAGTTGCCGTGATCTTCGGATAAAATTAGATCCAAGGCGCCGACAACTAATGGGTGTTCCCAAGTGAAGAACTGGATGTCATCACGGGCAACAGCAACATCACGACGACAGGTATACGTTAAACCATCTTCCGGTAAGTGCGGGAAGTAGCTGGTTAACATATGGTCCCCAGGGCGCAAGATGAAACAATGATGACTATGATCTTGCTGAATGATGCCGTAAACATCACAAACCTGCTCTAAGAAGCTTGGCAATACCGCTTGATCAAGCATGTCATCCGCTAGAATTTCACTCATCAATGCTTTTGACTTCTCAGGGTCACAAGACTGCAGTTCTAATAGCCGGTCACGGCCTTGCTCTAACGCTTGCTGCTGAACTTCACGCTCAGGAATCAAAGCATCAACCAATTGATGCAAGTAGGACATGTCAGCGCTTTCAAGTGCAGCAGTCATCTCAGTATGATGATGATTTAATAGCGACTGAGCGAGTGGGTTAGGGTGACTGAATACGTCAACACCCACATTCAATAACTCAAACAAACGCTCAGAGCAGTGCTCTTCAAAATAAGGGATGTGCAATTGGATGTCGTGCTTCTGACCAATACGGTCAAGGCGGCCAATACGCTGTTCAATTAGATCGCAGTTATCGGGCAAATCAAACAAAACCAAGTGACGAGCAAACTGGAAGTTACGGCCTTCACTGCCGATTTCGCTACACAATAGAATCTGTGCGCCGCCTTCTTGTTCTGCAAAATAGGCTGCTGCGCGGTCACGTTCAATCATATCCATATTTTCATGGAATACCGCACACTGAGTGCCGTATTTTTCCCACAAAGCGCGCTCAATTTGTAATACTGTTTTCTGCTGGTGAGTAATTAATAAGAACTTCTCACCTTTATTGGCTTTGATCAGCTCATTGATCCAATCAATACGCGGATCTACTTTTTCCCAGTCAGCAACTTCACGCTCTGGGTATAAACCGCTAATGCCTGATAATTCTTGATAAGCTTCTGGTAATAAGAATGGCTGAGCAATAACCTCGCGATTAGGGAAGCCTTCCATTGCGTTACGCGTATTACGAAACATAACTCGGCCAGTTCCGTGCTGATCGATTAGCTGCTTAATCCAAGCTTGTGATTGCTCTGCTTCTGGCTGCACAGGAATATCTTGGCCCAACAAACCTTGCAATGCATCGCGCTGGCTTTGATCAAGTTCGCTGCCAGACAACAAAGACTGGGCAGCGCTTGCTACTGGCTGAAACTGCGACTGCTCTTGAATGAACTCTTCAAGATTATGGAAACGCTCAGGATCTAACAAGCGCAGGCGGGCGAAGTGGCCTTCCATGCCTAGCTGTTCAGGTGTAGCTGTTAGTAGCAATAACCCAGGGCACTCATGGGCTAAGGATTCTACTAACCCATAACCTTCATCATGTGACTGAGGTGACCATTCCAAATGATGAGCTTCATCGACAACAACCATATCCCAGCCCGCAGACAGTACCTGTTCGCGACGTTTAGGATCATTAGCAATGGCACTTAGCGGTGCCAATACAAGTTGTTGTTGTAAATAAGGGTTGCCACCATCTTCTTGATCTTCAAGTGCAAGACAGCGGCCTTCGTCCAAAACGCTGAAGCGCAAGTTGAAACGACGCACCATCTCAACCAGCCATTGGTGAGTTAACGCTTCTGGCAATAATACCAGTACGCGCTCTATGCGTTCGTTCAATAATAAGCGATGCATGATCATGCCCGCTTCAATTGTTTTACCCAGACCAACTTCGTCGGCTAATAAAACCCGCGGCGCTTCACGGCTTGATACTTCATTGGCGATGAATAATTGGTGAGGAAGCAGGGTAGTACGACTGCCCACTAATCCGTAGTGCTTACGTGCTTCTAACTTGCTCTTCATTTGTAGGGCGCGTAAGCGTAGTTCGTAGGCTTTGCTGTTATCAACTTGGCCCGCTAATAAACGTTCAGATGCTTGGCTTAATTGAATGTGGCCACTTAATTGAGTCTCGGGGATGATGCGGTCAGCATCACCATAAAACAGAATGCCGTTCATTTCTTGAATTTCGGCAATGACAAACTTACTGCCGTCTTCTAATGTAACTGTGTCTTCGACATTAAATTTAATGCGAGTAAGAGGGGCCTGATCCTTGGCGTAACGTCTAACTTCATCTGCTGCAGGATATAATATCGCCACCTGGCGAAAGTCGACTTCTTGAACCATCCCTAGGCCTAAATCGGATTCCGTATCACTGATCCAACGCTGACCAACTTCAAACATGCCCATTTACTCCAAAACCATAAAAATTATGCGCGCATTTTAAAGGATGCGCGAGCGCAAAGACAGTATGAAAGTGCTTGTTATTGATTAATCATAGATAAAATTAACTTCATACTTAACTTCTACCAATGATTTTGCTGAACTAGTCTATTAAGACAGGCTTTTAAATAAGATGTATTCCAAAATACAGTATTGAAGGGTTAAGCAATTACATGGACGACAACATAAATGATGGCGACTACCACGCAATTCACTGGCTGCAAGAAAAGGCTGTTAGTCGATTAGGTGGCGATAAAACCTTTGTTCAAAAACTTGCTAGATTGTTTTTGCAAGACTCTCCAGGTTTGATGAAAGAGATTGAGTTTGGAATAAAGGAGCAGGCTTATGATGCGGCGTTTGTTCCGCTGCATTCATTAAAAGGGACGTGTTCAAATTTTTGCTCGTCAAAACTTGAAGATACTTGCGATAGAATGTTACTGCAGCTTAAAAGTAATGACTGGCAGCAAGCTGAAATAGAACACGAGCAACTAGCTGAGCAATACTGGAAGCTAGATGAAGAACTTCGATACTTTGTTAAAGAATAACCCATTCTTACTTCCGATAATTGTTATTATCGGAATAATTATGAACTACACATAATAGGCTCTATTCGGGTAATTAGATTGCCTTGGCTTTTCGTTATATTATTCACGCCTAGTACTTTTAATTATATTATTCAAAGGCTTATAGCGATATCTTCATCTCGATTATTATACACTGCACCGAATGTTTCCTACCTCACAAGCTGAAAATACTGAGCTCATCTTTAACCCAGTACTCACTGCGCTGGATTAATAAATTAACGATTCTTGTTAATATTCCGCAGATTCATACCCATAAACTTATACTGAAAGGCTCTATTTCAAGATTGTTATTTCCGATAATTATGCGACTATAGGCTCTCCATCTAATATTTATCGAAGCCAAGTATTCACCCAAGCCAATGAACCCATTATTGAATTCGCCAATCCCTCTGTTTGATAATCTGCAGTATTTGAATAGTCCATTCAAAGAAGCTGATCTCATTTACACGAGGCACTGCAAGCTCAGTCCGCCCAAAGATAGTAAAGAAGATCTTTATCACTGCCTTACATTTCTGCACAGCTATAACGGCAGTCAGGCTACCTTTAATAGCTACCGCCGAGAAGTTGAACGACTACTCCAGTGGGCTTGGTATATACAAGAAAAGACCCTGCCTGAATTAAGGCGCTTGGATATCGAGGCATACCTAGAGTTTTGCCAGCAACCACCACTTGCCTGGATTGGCACCAAACAAGTCGCCCGCTTTAAAAACGACCAAGGTCAGCGAAGTACAAATTCTGACTGGCGTCCTTTTGTTAGTCAGGTTAGTAAAATTGAAAGCCAGCTTGGGCGATCCCCTGATCCGAAGCACTTCAAGCTCTCACAAAAGAGTTTGCAGGCTGTATTTTCAGTACTGTCGACCTTTTTCAACTATTTACTGCAAGAGGATTACGGTGAGCTTAATCCGGTCGCCCTTATTCGCCAAAAGAGTAAATATCTGCAGACTCACGCCTATAAAGAACCCATCAGGCGCATCTCTAATTTACAGTGGGACTTTGTTTTAGAAACCGTTCAGATAAATGCAGCCGAAGATCCCAAGCAGCATGAGCGTAGCTTGTTCATTATGAATTGTTTATTCGCCATGTATTTGCGCATATCGGAACTGGTGGCAGATGAGCGCTCCACCCCTACTATGGGAGATTTTCGCGCCGATATTGATAATAACTGGTGGCTACAAGTAACAGGTAAAGGTAATAAGGTCAGGATGATTACGGTTTCTGACGACATGCTTATGGCTCTTAAACGCTATCGCGAACATTTAGGTCTATCTGCCCTGCCTCATATTAGTGAGTCGACCCCCATGATTGCCAAAGTAAAAGGCATCGGTCCAGTGACAAGTACACGCCAGATACGCTTCATTGTGCAAGATTGTTTCGACCAGGCTTATCAGCGCATGTACGAACAAGGTTTAAAAGAAGAGGCGCTGGAGTTAAAAGCAGCAACAGTTCACTGGCTTAGGCATACGGGGATTTCAGAAGACGTAAAACATAGACCCAAGGAGCATGTTCGTGATGATGCGGGTCATGCCAGTATGGCAACCACCGATCGATACATTGATACTGAAATGCGTGAGCGTCACGCGAGCGCCAAACATAAGAAGATTAAGCCAGAATAATTCATTGCCTTCCGTATCAATAGCGTGTGAAAAGGAAATATCACCCGAAAGTCTTACAGTATCAAAATTAATTTGACGATAATATTCATCAATAAGGATCTGCTAAATACAAAGGTCCGCACACTTCATTTATCAACACCCCATTTATCAACACCCAAGGAGAATAATATGGCTGAAGTATTGAAGAGAAGATCACCAAGGCAAATGGAAGTCTACTGCTACGATGATGTAACAGATGCAGACGAAGTGAACGAGACGATGCATGACATCATAAGAAGATTCCGAACTAAAAAGAATATTTGGGTTATATCGGGAACTCATGGGACTGATGCTGGAACTGTTGACCCTACTTGCAAAGAAAAAGACTTCAGGAAAGAGGATATTGATAGCGCCAATGTTACTAGTAAAAATATTCATATTATGGACTACCATATGCTTGCCCCGAACAGATGGGCAGCACTAAAAAGTAAATCAGGTGAAAACAATATTGTAATATTAGCCTTCTGTTACAGCTCTCTGTGGTTTGATAATACGACCCTGCTTGGGAATAATGGAAAGTTGTAGTTGTTAATCAGAAGCTACTATACTTGTCACCGGCAGCGCATGAATCTGAGGCTAAATTTAAGTCACTATTGATGCGTCTGTTTAATTCTGATTTTTGTTTTGAATCTCAATCTGGCCATGTAGAAGATAAATAGAATCTTTTAGTTGCTGTAAATCTGTTTTTTCTTGCGCAGTCCCTAGATCTTCATAATTACGTAATTGGCTACGCAAAATTGAATTTTCACTACTGGCCTGCGAGGCCTTTTCTTCTAAATTAACAATTTTTTGCATTGTTGCTTGCTCGGCCTGACCAATACTTAATTCTAAGTTGGCAATCTCCACCTTCTGTTTATTGACCAGCTGCATATCGGCTTGATGATCCCGAGTGAGGGTATCTAGTTTATTAGAGCTCGAAAGCTGTAGTGCTTTCAGTTCACTGCGGCTTTGATCTAGTAGTCGCATAAGGCGATTTTCGGATAATTCAGCCGCATCATTCAATTGCGTTTTTTGTTGTGCTAGCTGCTGCTGAGACTCAAGTTTAAACTGCTTTATTTGCTGTTCGTTCTGCCCAGTGAGTCTTGCCTCTCTTTCCTGTTGCTCCTGTTTTTGTAGTTTTAGTCCAGATATGTAGAATTCCTGTTGCTCTTTAAGGTGCTTGTTTAAAGAGTTGGCCGCATCCTCAGCAACCCCTAGTTTTGTCTCGAGTCGTGAAGAGAGCTGGGATTGCTCTCTCAACTCACCTTCCAAGCGAGAGTATTCAGCCTCTAGGTCATGATTAGCTTGCTGGGCCATTTCCAATTGGTGACTCAAATCAGACTCTACTTGCTGAAGGTTTGAGCTTAAAAGCTCACTGGCGGCAAGCAAAGCCGCCTCTCTTTCCTGATCGCGAAGTTCAACCTCTTCTACAAAACTCGAAACTTGCTGCTCAAGCATAGTCGCCACCTGAATTAACAAGTCTGTTGGCACTGTTGGTGCCACCTCACGAATCGGCTGTAGCTTTCGCCATGCCTGTATAAGCGGATCTATAACGGAGAAACTGCCTCCACCCACCGCTAAGCGCACATCATCTCTATTCCATGAACGGTCTAGCAGCTCTAGCTGTTCGCAGGCATCGAATACGGCTTTAGGGGTGGCTTTTTTGAGGCTCATAATTACAGATCCGCTTTGTTTTGGGTTTTAAGCACTAGTTGCGACCTATTTTAAACGAGGCATTCTATTTTGTATTGTTAAATGTGTACACTTAACCTTACTAATTAACGTTCAGTAAATATAAATTCATGATTAACCCTATTATCATGAATTTATTAAGTGATAATGCTAAAATATCTAAAGATAACTACCTTTGCCCTTCCTCTGTGTGGCGCCGCGTCTCTGCAGCTCTGTGGTAAATCACTTTTAATTTTTTCATGAGAAACCCAATGCTTCCCGCCAGAACTGGATCAATACCACTACAGCCTTTCGAATCCATGCAGCCGCCTATTCATCTGGATGGCAGTCAGGGACGCAATCGCTACGACAACAAACACTGCCAAATTAGTGCAGAGACCGACTGGCAAGCCATTCAGTGCTGGCTCAATGAGTTCTATGATTCCCCACAAACCCTGCGCAACTACCGTAAAGAAGCAGAAAGACTTTTACTTTGGTCAATACACCAAAGAGGCAAAGCTCTGTCTGACTTAGGTCGGGAAGATTTTCAGATTTATCAGGCCTTCTTGGAGGATCCGCAGCCGATTGCAATTTGGTGCGGTGCTAGAGCTGAGCGTAGCAATATAAAATGGAGGCCTTTTAAGGGGCCATTGAGTGAAGGCAGTCAGCGCCAAGCCTTAATTATTATTAACGCTCTCTTTAGCTACTTGGTCGATGCAGGTTATTTAGCGGGCAACCCGCTATCTCTTATTCGTAGACGCAATCGAAAGCTGCGCCCTCAAGCCGACCAAGCAATTAGCCAGCAGCGCTATTTAGATCATAAAACCTGGCAACTGCTTAAAGATCATTTGATGAATCAGCCTCAAAAGACACCAAAGCAAATCAATCACTACCAGCGCAATCGCTTTTTGTTTCACTTGCTGTACCTAATGGCACCTAGGGTCAGTGAGGTTAGCAGTCATAGCATGAATAGCTTTCGCTTATATCGCGGCCAGTGGTGGTGGTTCGTGCTTGGCAAAGGAGAAAAGCCAGGTAAGATTCCTGTAGGTGATGAGATGCTCTCAGCATTAATGCAGTACCGACAGCACTTAGGCCTCACGCCATTGCCAGAAGAAAACGATACATCTCCTTTATTACGCAGCATTAGTGGCGGTAAAGGTATTAGTGCCAATATGGTTTATCGCCAAGTAAAAAGCGTGGTCAAAGACGCCGCCGAAGCTATTTGTTTAGATCACCCTGTTCAGGCCTCAGTTTTAGAAAAGGCCTCCACCCACTGGTTTCGCCACACTTCGGTAACCCACGGGGACGATGCTGGAATAGAGCTTAAATACCTAACCCGCTCCGCCCGTCACGAGAAGATCGAAACAACAGCCATTTACCAACACGCAGAGGATGATAAATGGCATCAGGCTTGGCAAAAGCTCAAATTTTAGCTCAACTCAAACTTCATTAGTGCATATGCTGACCACCATTGGCCGATATATCAGTGCCCGTGATAAATCCAGAATTTTCTGAGGCTAGAAAGGAAACAACTCGCGCAATCTCTTCTGGCTGACCAAAGCGACCGACCGGTATTCCTTTTAATATTTGCTGGCGAATTTCCTCTGGCACGCCTTGAATCATGGAGGTTTCCGTATAACCAGGAGACACCGTATTAACGGTAACGCCTTTAGAAGCAACCTCTTGAGCAACAGCCTTTGTAAAACCATGCATTCCTGCCTTTGCAGCCGAATAATTAGCCTGTCCAAACTGTCCTTTTTGCGCATTAACCGAGGAGATATTAATAATTCGGCCAAAACCCTTTTCTAACATGTCATTAACCACAAGCCGTGTCATATAGAAAACACTAGTGAGGTTGGTCGCAATGACATCATCCCACTGCTGAGGGGACATGCGTTTAACTGTTGTATCTTGCGTAATCCCTCCGTTATTTACCAAGATATCAATACTTCCGAACTCTTTATTAATGCCTTCTATACATTCTTGACACGAATTCCAATCACGAATATTTCCGTAAGCCAACGCAATATCATATCCCGCCTTACCCATATCAATCTGCCACTGCTGGGCCTTTTCATGATTGCCACCAGAGTAATAACCAGCTATCACCTGATAACCTTCTTTTACTAGCGCCTTACAAATTTCGCCACCAATACCGCCTGTCCCACCCGTAACTAATGCAACTTTACCTTTCATCTTTTACTCCATGTCTCTGCGTTATTAATTCCATCTTTCGACGTCAGCCTTTCAGCTCAATACGACATTATTATGTAAAAAACGCTGAACAAACGATAAGTATTCTCATTTACTAATAAAGCATTATTTCATGGCTCAAAAGGTCATGAATACGCAGCTTTTTCTTATTCGCATTCACCACCTACCTAAAGATTTAGAATGGCGTATAATTGCTTATCCTATTGATTACCCGACTACTTTACTCGTTAAAGTGTCTGAAACTATGAGCCTGTTATGAAGTTTGTTGCTAAGTATTTCCCTGAAATCATCATGAAAAGCCGTCCAGTTAGAAAGCGCTTCGTAAAACAGTTGCAAATGAATGTGCGCAACCTTGTTACTCGCAATGGTTTTAAGGCTGACGTACAGGGCCAGTGGGACAACCTCTATATCGGCATTAATAGCGAAGACCCTGCAATTCGTCGCGCGATGATTAATATTCTTACCCATACTCCAGGCATCGCATTCTCTTACGAAATTGAAGAATATGATTTCGAAACACTGGATGATGCTTATCAGATAGTTAAAACGGTTAACGGCTCATCTTTAGCAGGAAAAACCTTCTGCGTCCGAGTTAAGCGCAGAGGAACTCACGAGTACAACAGTAACGAAGCTGAACGTTACATCGGCGGCGGTCTTTTAAAAGAAACCGATGCTGTTGGCGTCAAGCTAAAGAATCCTGATATTACGGTACAGGTTGAGATTAGAGATCAAACATTACTGGCCATTAAACACCGCTTTACTGGCATTGGTGGTTACCCCATGGGCACCCAAGGCGATACATTATCACTACTTTCAGGTGGTTTTGACTCGACTGTTTCCAGCTATATGATGATGAAACGTGGCCTTAAAACACACTACTGTTTCTTTAATCTAGGTGGCAGCGCTCACGAAGTGGGTGTTAAGCAGGTTGCCTATTACTTGTGGGATAAATACGGTGCTTCTCATAAAGCCCGTTTTATCAGCGTGCCGTTTGATGGGGTAGTAAAAGAGATCTTAGAAAACGTAGAAGATGGTCACATGGGGGTTATTTTAAAGCGCATGATGTATCGTGCAGCTGACAAAGTCGCCGACATGATCAATTTAGAAACATTTGTGACTGGTGAATCCATCGCTCAGGTTTCTAGTCAGACGCTGACCAACTTAGCCGTTATCGACAAGGTTACCGACAAGTTGGTATTGCGCCCTCTTGTTGTTATGGATAAGCCAGAAATTATCGATATCTCTCGTAAAATTGGTACTGAAGCATTTGCTGCGACTATGCCGGAGTATTGCGGCGTAATCTCTGTTAAACCAACAACTGAAGCCAAAATGCCGAAAGTTTTGGCGGAAGAAGAAAAGTTTGATATGGCGGTATTAGAGAAAGCCGTTGAAGATGCGACCCACCAATTTATCGCTACATTAGTAAAAGAAGAAACCGACGCCCTTGAAGTTGCTTGTATTACCCTGCCTTCTCCTAGCGACATAATTGTTGATATTCGTCATCCGAATGAAGTGGAAGACGCGCCGTTAGAGCTAAACCATAACGACATTATCAATATGCCGTTCTTCGAACTTGAAACTCGCAAGGGCGAATTCAAAGAAGATCAAACGTATTTGCTTTATTGCCAAAAAGGCACAATGAGTAAAATTCATGCTCATCACCTGAACAAGCAAGGTATGGCAAACATCAAAGTTTACTTAGAAGAAAAGCCGGTGATCGTTGATAAGAAAGCTGAGAGAAAAGCAAAGCACGAAGCGTTACAGGCTCAGTTAGCCGAGCAGGAAATAGAAGGCAAGAAAGAAGATCAAAACCCTGAGCAAAAAGATTAAAAGCGAATTAACCACAGAGGCACAGAGTTCACAGAGAAGAGCGGAGAAAAGCTAAAGCCTTACCCTTTGTCTTTTCTCTGTGTAGCGAGCGTCTCTGTGCTTCTGTGGTGAAAATCTTTTCGGGCTTTTTATCTTTAAAGCTAAAGAGCCTTTTGCCAAAACATCGCACTACCCATTGCTGGGTCTAGCGCATAACCTGCAAAACCAAATTTCACATACGCATTCTGCGCAACTTTATTTCCCTGAAGAACTTCCAGCGTTAGTTTGCAGCAGTTACGTTGCTGAGCAACCTCTTCCACTTTCTCTAACATCAACTGGCTTAATTTTAGACCGCGAAATTCTTCACCAACAATCACATCGTGAATGTTAATAAGGGGCTTGGCTTTAAAGGTCGAAAAGCCCATGAAGCAATTAATTAGTCCTGCCGCTTTACCATCTACCATCGCCAGTACAGTAAAAGCCCCCGGAACTTTCGCCATTTCAGTTACCATAGACTGCTTAACAGACTCGGGTAGCGCTTCACCACCACCCATTTGATCCAGCGCATATTGATTCATTAAATCAATAATAGATTCGGCATCTGTCGCATGAAAATAATCTGCAATAATAATGTTCATTATAACTCGTACCCCAAACCAAGAATGACAGCAGGACCTGGCACAGGTACAAAGCCCGCATCCACATATTGCGCATCCAATAAATTACTGCCATCTAATGAGACTGTTAAGCCACCTGTTTGGTAGTTCACACCCAAATCCCAAACTTGGTAATCGTCACTATTAAAGCGACTTTCATATTTATAGATAGAAACCAAAGACCAGTTCTGAGATAAATCGATTCCAGCATGTAATGCGACTTGGCTTTCAAGCTGTGATTGGGTATTTTTTAACTCAGCTAAATCCGTTTCTAGATCTTGATAAATGCGGGTATAGGTTAATTTCAGTAGGCTCATATTCAAATAAGCGGCGCCAAAGGCCGAGCCGTCTAAGTCAAGATCATAACCCTTAATGATATTGTCGCCGTAGTTGCGTGCCATGTAGGCTGCCCCAGAATCAACTTCGTCCTGAGTTTTGGTAAAATCAATCGCATCCTGAGTTTCTTTATAAAAAGTACTCATGGTAAAATTCACATCGCTACTGGATAAACGAATGCCGAGCTCAGCACTATTGGTAGTTTCAACTTTTAAATCTTCATTGCCTTGATTTAAGGTTCCCATATCAATAAATAACTCATTCATTGTCGGTGTACGTACTGATTGACCCGCGTTCGCATACAACTCTGTAAAATCAGACAGCAACACATCAAAGCCAACAACAGGTAATACATATTGATCTTGGCTGTCGTAGTCTAAGGTAGAGATACTGGTCGATAGGTTCGCGTTTTCAGATAAAGAAAATTTATACAGGGCAAAAACACTGGCGTAATTGCGATTTGCTTTACCATCGCGATTACTTGTTAGGTATTCGTCGTTATATTCCATACCTGCTGAAAATGCACCATGATCAATAGAGGCTTTAGTTTGAAAAGCCTCAGTTTCATGTTTATTCACGCTTGAAGATGGATCGAATAGAAACTCATCAAAATGATTGCGCCAATTTAAGGCTAGATTGACATCAGTTCCGCTATCAAAGCGGTATTGATGCGTTGCATAGCCGTGGCGCTGAGATGTTTCCTCTCTTGAAGGGTTCTCATAGTCGGCATAGAACTTATAAGCACCGAAGTCTTTTTCTAAATAGCCAAAAGCCGCTTGAGTTGTCGAGCCATTACCCTCGTACACAACACGATAACTACCTTGAGTTTCACGCGAGTCCAGCTCTTTATCACTGATGTAACTATCGGCCGCGGCATGGTTCACACTAAAAAACTGACTGTAAGAGCCTTCCGTTTTTGCCAAGTTAAGCGCGTAGCGCTCGTAGTCAAAGCTGCCACGGGCAATGCTGACCTGAGCATTACGGCCAGTACTTGTTGCTACTGACTTGCGGCTTACTATATTGATTACGCCGCCATTAGAGCTAGGGCCATATTGACTTGCCCCAGGGCCTTTAACAATTTCTATGCGCTCTATATCTTCAAACGCTATCGGAATATCAAGGTTGTGATGCCCAGTTTGCGGATCGTTCATGCGCATACCATCGAGCAAAATCAATGTTTGTTCGTAGCTACTGCCGCGAATGCCAATATCTGCTTGAGTGCCTCCCATCCCACGCTGGCGCACATCAAGACCAGAAACGTATTCAAGGGCATCGATCACCGTACTAACGGGCAGTATATCCAAATCAGCTCGCTCTAATACCGTGACATTAAATGCCGCAGAGGAAACAGAGTCTGAATATAAGCTGCCTTTAACTTGCTGCTGTTCTAACTCGAGTACATCTTCATTAGCGTAAACGCTTGATGCTAGGACTAGCGATGCTGCTGAAATAGCAAGTGGTAATAAGTTTTTCATGATGCTCGCATTAATTATTTGTATATTATTCCATGATAACATCACGGCTATTTGTCTGGTGTTTATTTAGACGGCACAGTCACAGTTGATTTAATTTTGATCGGCCGCTTTATTTCTACTAGCTCTAGGCTTAATAGCGCTGCCATAAATAGACAGCCAAACAGACGCGGCGATCAAACCACCACCAATAGCCAACCTTATTAAATCTACAGGTTCTTGAAACAGTACAATGGCCGCGACGACTGCAATAGGAATGTAGCCGTTATTCATTACCGCGAGCGTAGCTGGGCTCACTTGCTTGCTGCCGCTGTTCCATAAATAGAAGCATATACCTGAAGCAATAACCCCCAAGTACAGCAAAACAAATATTTGTTCTTGGCTAATAACGACTTGAGAAAACTCAAGCTGAGGAAAAGTCACTAAGCTTGCGAAAACTGCTGCACCCAAATACATCCAAGCCATATTGCCGGCATTGCTTTCTTGACCTGCCCAGCGTTGGTAGTTCCATTGGCCAATAGCGAATGCAATATTAGCGCACTGTAGAATCAAGAAGCCTATCAGGTAATCATCTTGCCCTGGGGATTTGAAAACGATTACCGCCGCGCCAGTAATGCTTGAGATGATAGCGATTAATGAGAAAACCATGCGTTTGCCCTGGCGGCTGGTCTTATCGAATATAAAGTTTAAGCCGATAACGTAAAACGGCGTAAAAATCGTAAAGACAGCAACTAGGTAACCGGGTAAGTATTGATACGATTTTATATACGCAAGATACATAACTCCAAACTGAATTATTCCCAATAATGCCAATTTCAAACGTTCTTTATGCTGAGAAACTTTAAAGATAAAAGGAGCGAAACATAAAAAGCATAAAATCAAACGAATACTGGCGACTAGGCCAGAATCGAGCCCTGTTAACTTTCCCTTAATTAATCCGAAGGAAAAAGCCCAGATTATCGACACCGCGATAAGTCGCCACATACAAAACCTACTTATTAGAATATAAAAATGACGCCCATCTTACTTAGGTTTAGATGGCTGATAAAGTGCTATTGAGATGTTTTAACCGTTTTGAACTGTTAGAATTAGCCTATCTTAATATGTAATATGAATTTTTTAGTGGAGAGTTTTATGGCTCGTTTTATTAGTTTTAATGTTAATGGCATTCGTGCCCGTCAGCACCAGCTTGAAGCGATCAAAGAACAACTAGACCCAGATGTAATGGGTCTACAAGAAATTAAAGTTCATGACGAGCAATTCCCGCTAGCGGATGTTGAATCGATTGGCTGGCATGTCGAGCACTTTGGCCAAAAAAGCCATTATGGCGTTGCCTTGATTTCCAAAACAAAACCTATTTTTGTGCAAAAAGGTTTCCCTAGCGATAATGAAGATGATCAAAAACGTTTAATTCATTGTCGCTATGAAATCGATGGTAAGGTCATTGACGTATTAAATGGCTACTTCCCTCAGGGTGAAAGTGAAATCCACGAAACTAAATTTCCTGCCAAAGCCAAATTCTACGTCGATTTAAACAGTTATCTTGATAACGAATTAAAAGATGCTGAAAATATTTTGGTAATGGGTGATATGAATATCTCTCCAGAAGATACCGACATTGGTATTGGCGAACCGAATCGTAAACGCTGGCTAAAAACTAAGAAGTGTTCCTTTTTACCAATCGAGCGTGAATGGTATCAAGCATTATTGTCTCGTAATCTAACAGATACCTATCGCAAGCACTTTCCAACCAGTAATGACAAATTCAGCTGGTTTGATTATCGATCAAAGGGGTTTGCCGACGAACCTAAGCGCGGCTTGCGCATCGATCACATACTGACTACACCAAAGCTTACTCAAGCCTGTCATACAGCCGACATTAGTTATGATATTCGAGGTATGGAAAAACCATCGGATCACGCGCCAATTTGGTCAGATTTCGACCTTAGCCAGCTATAGTTTTAAATTTATTGGCCTAGGTCCCAATTGAGGCTTAAATTGTTAATTTAAGCCTCAATTTAAATCGTACAAGTGTTAAACTTATCGCTTAATTTATTGTCACAATTCATTGCGTACAACATTTTATTTAACATAATCATTTAATACAGAAGGTAGATACACATGAGCTTAGAGTTATTAGCGACCTTAGAATCAAAAATTCAAACAACCCTTGAAACAATGGAGCTACTTCAGCTAGAAGTTGAAGAAGAAAAGCAGAGAAATGCCGAGTTGCAAGAAGAAAACAAGCAGCTATTATCAGAGCGCCAAGCATGGAGCGATAAAGTTGTTGGCTTAGTTGATTTGCTACGTGAAGAAACTAAGCAAGATGAAAGTTCTCAAGTAAGCTAGAGACAGCCAGCTAGAGAAAGTCTACTGGATAAACCTCAAGCACACCTTGTTTGGGGTTTATTAACTGCTTCACCATACACCTAGCGACATCCTCTCCCTCGATTGCACGATATTTTTTAACAGCGCCCAGCAGAAGTGGATTAATTAACTTCATTAGCGGTGCAGAGACAGATTCAGCTAAACGAAAATCACCGCGTGAACCCATTAGCAATGAAGGCTTAATCAATATCAGCTGCTTAAACGCCAGTGAAATTAAATCCTGCTCTGTTTGCCCTTTTACCTTTGAATAAAATACTCTGGATTTTTTATTAGCGTTAATCGCCGAAACCAGCATCATTCGATCAATACCACACTGCCTTGCGGCTTCTGCAGTATTTAAAATTAAATCGTGATCCACATGGAAAAAAGCTTGCTTAGATCCGGCTGCTTTTATCGTAGTGCCTAAACAGCTGATTAATATATCGACAGGATTTAGGGTTTGGTATTCAGATAGGGCCTGCTGTAACTGGGTTTTATTGGTTAAATTGGATTGAATAAATGTCACTCGTTTATCCGTCGTAGCTGGCCCTGATCGGCCCAAAGCCAATACTTCAATGCGATCAGCGCTAGCTAATAACTGCGCTAATAAATGACTACCTACCAATCCGGTAGCACCCAATAAAACGATTCGCATTCATTAACTCCTGACTTTCAGTGAAGTATTAAGCTCTATTAAAACCACTCAAGCTCTACTCAAATAGCTCAAGTTGTTGCATGTAATCGAGCCATGCGCGAGCACTATTACTGCTACTGGCTTCAGCCAAGGCTTTAGAGAAGTACAATTTAGCATCACTATAATCTGCCAACTCGAAATAGCTATTACCTTGCATCAGCAATGCCGTGCCCACCTTTTTACCGCTCAAACCAAGCTTTAGTGATTTTTGGTAGTTAGTGATAGAGGCTGCAAACTGATCTTCGTCAAACTGCAATTGAGCCGCGCGATAATATAACTTGGCCGCCCGACTTTTACTGGCAACTGCCCCTTTCTTATCGACTGCGGTTTCTACTTCTTTTTCACTCAAAAGCGCTGCATTTTCTAATGCCATGATAGCGGGTATGCGCTCACGACCTTGAATCCAAGCAGATGCCAATAGCGACCAATTCGCCTCTGTGATTTCGACTTTATCTTGCTGCAGCATCTCATGCAGCAAGCGACCACCACGCTCGGGAGCGCCTTGGGTGACTAATAGTTGAACTAAAAGAATTAGACCATCCTTTTTCTCGAGTCGGCCGCGAATATAAGCCAGCTCCAAAACCTCTAACGCTTCTTTAGGTTTTTGCTGCATTTGATATAAAGATGCTTGCTGTAGCCAATACTCTTCTTTTGTTTCATTAACAACCAGTAGTTGATCCAATAGCGCAATCGCTTGTGGGTATTGTTTTAATTGGTAATGTGCAGCCATTAGCATTTGCAGCCAGTTTTCTCGTGGCTTTTTGGCTCGCGCAATACCTTCTTTTAACCAAGAGACAGACGAAGCAAAATCTCCTTTCACCTGATAAGCCGAGCCAAGAGTTATATAAGCCATGGCGATCGTAGAGCCCTGCTTTTCTTTTTCTGCAGCGGAGATTCGAGGTAGTAATACGTTAATCGCTGCAGCCGTATTGCTATCTGCAAGATACAGCTGGGAGACGTTAGTCGCTAACGAAACAGCCTGGGTGGCTTTCATCGCTTCGAGTTTTAATGCTTTATTAAAGTAGTTAATTGCTTGCGCTGTATTTTCCTGAGCTAAATACAGCTGCGCATGAATTTGATAGCTTAGCGCTAAACCAAAACCTGGAGAAAGATTTTCTTCTAACTCCAGTAGCTCTTCCTCTACTTCTGCATACTTGCTTTCAGATAAGAGAGTCTGAATATCATTCAATGCTTGATAGGTTTTAGGCGAGAGCGATTGATTAGCATGTGCTGAAATACCAAGGGTTAACGCCGTAAAAAATGCAATGCAATAGAATATAAAGCGGCTTTTCATCATTAACCTTTATCCAAAACATAATCGAGAGTTTGCGTTACGCTTTGTGCCTGTGGTTTACCATCAATGATCTGTGGTTTAAATTTGTATTTATAAAGCGCCCGAATTGCAGAACGCTCAAAAACACCTTTAGGCTTAGATTCAATAATCTCTACTGAATCGACAGTGCCAAGTGCATTGACTTCTAATCGCGCCTTAACAAAGCCTTCAATATGTCGGCGCTTAGCCTTGTTCGGGTATTGCGCAGGCATACGTACCAGTGGAATAACATCACCGTCACCAAAGCCCATGCCGATTTGAGCATCGCCCAATAAACTTTTATTGGCTAGGGATAAGTCCGGACTGATGTTAGGCAAGCGTATGGCAATTTGTTTTATTGGTGTATTTTGCTGGGCAGTTTGCTGCGGCGGCACGGGAGGCTTTTTCGGCTTTGGTGGCTGTTTTTTCTCCCTTTCCTTCACCCTGCTTTCACTGTCTTGCTTTAAACGAATAAAATCAATTACGGTCTGCTCACCATGGTTTTTATTTTGCTCGCCATCACTGGTTACCATGCCATTCATTACTGCGAAAATACTGCCAGTAATAAAAATAGAGCATAGAAAAGCCAAAGTAAGTTTCATAACTGCTTTCATAACCGCGCTAGCTACCTGAAATTTCTGCTGAAATTGAAATATTTGTTACGCCCGCTAAGCGTACTTGATCCATAACTTTAACTAGCAGGCCAGTATTGGAATATTCATCCGCTTGGATAATTACAGCGCCTTCTGGGTTTTCCGCTTTCAAGCGTTCGATATTGGCGCGTACAGCTCGCACATCAATAGAGCGTCGATCAATCCAAATCTCACCATTAGGGCGAATCGCCACTAATATGTTACTCCCCTTTTGTTCAACAGCCGTCTCGGCACTCGGGCGGCTTACTGTCACCCCCGACTCCTTAACAAACGAAGTGGTAACAATGAAGAAAATTAACATAATGAAAACGATGTCGAGCATAGGAGTTATGTCGATGTCACTTTCGTCTGTTTCTGTGGCGGTATGTCGTCTTCTACTCATAAATAAAATCCATTACTGCTAATCAGTAATTAAAGTATCTGCTAATTTTTGTTGGCCTTGTTGAGCTAGGCGCTGAAAACGTGCTTTGAAATACAAGCCAGTCAATGCAACTAATAATCCAGCCATAGTTGGCAAGGTCGCTTTTGAAATGCCCGCAGCCATCGCTCTTGCATTACCCGTACCGGTAACAGCTAGCACATCAAACACGCTAATCATGCCAGTAACGGTTCCTAATAAGCCCAATAGAGGGCAGATGGCGATGAGCAGTGTGATAAAGGATAAACTGCTCTGGGTTTCCAGTTTAAACTGGCTAATTAGGTAGATTCTTATTTGTCGTGCAGCCCAAGACTTACGTTCATTACGCTCTGCCCAATTATGCTTATAACTTTCGACTCGACTAGGCATGGTTCGATAAAAGAACCATAAACGTTCAAGAATAAGCGTCCAGAGCATTAAGCAAATAACCAAGATGGCGTACAAAACAGGTCCGCCACGATCTAAAAAATCAAACAACCATTCAAACATGATTAATCTTCTTCTTTCTTCGCGGACTTACTTGCGACGTTATTTGCAGGACGGTTAGCTTTACGCCCTTCCATTGCGGTTGCAATAAGCCCTGCTGCTTGCTCATCTAAAATTTGCACCAGTCGCTTACTTTGACCACTGACCAAGTTATGAGAGAGCAATAATGGAATGGCGGCAACCAAACCTAGTACAGTGGTAATTAATGCTTGTGAAATACCGCCGGCCATTAGCTTAGGGTCTCCGGTACCAAAATTAGTAATCGCCTGGAATGTAGCAATCATGCCGGTTACGGTACCCAGCAAACCTAATAAAGGTGCGATGGCCGCAAATAATTTAATCATCGATTGCGCTTTTTCTAACGGTGGCACTTCCTTTAAAATAGCTTCATCAATCTTAAGTTCAAGGGTTTCTTGATCGTGAATATCATCCGTTGCTGTCGCCAATACACGGCCAAGAGGATTGTTATGATTAGGTTGATCCAAGTTTTGAATTTGCTGCTCAACCTTTTTACGAATAGAGAATAAACTGATTAAACGCCATGCGGCTAAAAGCAAACCTATAACGGCTAAGGCGATGATAATATAACCTACCAAAGCCCCTTGTTTAATACGGCCAACAAAGTCTGGATTCGACAATACCAAACCTAATAAAGCACCACGAGTTGGATCGAGAGCAATTGTATTTATCTCCTCGCTACTTGCTGTTAAATACTCAGAGATTAGGCTGGCTTGACTTGGCTGACGCGCCATAGAAATTAAGCGCCCTGTTTGCTCATCAAAACGTAAATAGCCATCATCCGTTATGGCATTGAATGCGCCTATACGTGTTACCAACTGTTCTTTTTCGCTACCGTCATTTTGTACAACTTGGGCCTTGAATTGGCTTACCTGACCAGTCAAAGTCATTTCTTCTTGCAAGGTAAGCCAAAGCTTCTGCAACTCTTGAATATTGGGTAGCTCTTTCGCTTGAGATAGCTTTTCAAGGTCGGCAGCGCGCACAGGCTTTTCTGCTCGAGTTAAGCTGGTTAATAATGTACCACTTAAGTCATCAGCAACCTGACGAACGACACCAAACATTTCACCAAGATTACCGACTCTTAGGCGCAGTTCATCTTCTTTCTCAGCGAGACGTTTTTCATTGGCATCAAAACTATCTTTTAAATCGTCGGCTATTTTTTGCTCAGCTTTGAGCTCGGCTTTGGCCTTGCTTAATAGATTTTTCTGCTGCTGCTTATTGTTTTTAAATTCAGCTTCGCGCAGCTTATTTATGGTAGATTCCTGTTGATGGAATTGCTCTACCTGTTGTAATAAACCTTCGAGTGTTTTGACGGGCTTTTCGTTACTGCTGCTTTCTGCATAAACGTTTGCAGTGCTCAAAACAGAGAATAAGGTAGTGGCTGTGATTAAACGTAATATCATATTCATTTTAGTTGCCACCTTTAGCAGATAATGGCGAGATTAAAGGCAGTACTAATAATTCGGGTGCGGCGGTTTGACGAGCGACATCCTGCGCTTTGCGTACATTTCGCAATAAGCCTTGATCTATTGCTTGCCACTGGCTGCTCGATTTACTCCAAATCCACGCATGATCCGCTGATAATGTTAAACGGTATAGCGCTGTACGACCTATGCGTAAATAATCATAAACAATATTGTCGTCAGCTTTTTCACGATATGTTTCTAGCGTGCGGCCGTATTCCACTTCGATTTGATAAGCTTCTAATACGCGGCGGTATTTTTCAGAGACGGTAATATCTGCTCGGGTCATCAGCTCTCTTAATTTGGCTAAGCGAACATCGCGCTCTTTCATTAAGAAAGGCAGATCCAGCTGATTGAATTGCTCTAAGGCATCAAGCATCTGACTCATTAATGGCAAAATACCTTGCTCGGTAAATTCGATATCGCGAATCTGCTGATTAATTTTTGTGATTTCGCTCTGCTGATTGCTGACAATCTTGCTCATTTGCTTGTTATACAATTTCAACTGATCGATTTCGCTATGGGTTGCGCGAAAATCTTGAAGCAAAACCTGGTAATCATCATCAAGTTTATTGATTTTCTGCTGAGAGCGAACCGCTTGCTGGGTATCTGTCGTAATCACGCTGCGACTTTTATCTAAAACAGCTTGCGTAGCAAAGCTTGAGGATGAAATAACAACAGCAACTGAGGTGAATAGCACCGCTGTCGCTGCTTTATGCCAAGGCATGGTCATGAAATATTCCTACTTGCAATAAAAAAGCCGCTATCTGCTTCATGCAGTAGCGGCTTCAAAACATAGTAATAAAAAGAGGTTTAGAAGTTGAGAATCATTCTAATCTACAGCTCGATTGCATTCAATCCTAATTTCGCAGCAATATCAGCCGTACCTTTCGGTGCCAATACCGCTTTTTTACCATCGCCGTTCAATAAGTACATTTCAACAACCCGTTTTACATCCGCTAAAGTCACTGCCAGCAACCCTTGGCGGTAAGCTAAGCGGCGCTCAGGCGTGCGGCCAGATTTTAATGCGTGATGAATCTGCTTTGCTTCTCCTGCAGGAGAACTTGGGCGATCCATTGATCCAATGATGCCTAGGATTGATTGCTCAACCAAGCCCTCATCCTTAGCGTCATTCAATAACCAAGTGATCGAGGCATTGAAGTCATCAAAGGTTCCTTCGATTCTAGGATCTCGATAAGTATAGAATTTGAAAATTCCAAGACTGGAGTCCTGACTTGCTCCTGCACCGTACGCGCCACCTTGCTCTCGAATAGCCGTGTGCAAAAATCCGTTGCGTAAAATACCTGCGGTAACAGCCAAAGCCGGAGCGTCAGGGTGCAATTGATTGACAGTAGCAAATGCCATTGCGCAAAAGTTAACCTGGCTATCAACCATCCAGTAAGCATGCTTAGCACTATCAGCAAGTATATCTGCATCAGCTGGCTGAATAATAAACGGTGCTTCGACATATTCTTGCTGCCAAGAGATAACAGACTGGCTTTGAGCCTTCAGCTGTTCTTTGTCTTGAACTAGCAGTACTTCAGTCGGCTGACTGATGATTTTTTTCTGTAAGGCTTGCAGCTCACCTGTCAATGTTTCGGATTGATTTGCAGAGTCTTGGCCAAAGTTATTTTTTAAACGCTGAGTCAGTGGCAGTCCAGATATATCACTCATCATCGCCGCATGCTCATTGACTTGCGCAGCAGCGATTTGCATAGCTAGACCGTGACCATTGCCAGTAATCCCCTGCAATCGTCGAGCACTGATTTGCCCTACTAGCTCATTAATTCGATCAGCATTAGAGAAGTCAGCCTGCAGCACTGTTTCACGCATTAAGTCGCTGAATTTTTGCTGATTACTCGCCAATGCTTTACCAGAGAAGGTGTAATAACCTAGAAACTCATCCTGGGTATTGTCACTACTTATCGCTTTAGGTTTTATACTCGCGTAGCTTGAGATTCCGCCACAATAGGCTGCTTGTTTCTGTTGCTGCTCTAAATAACTACCTGTCGCCCCTACTTCTGTCCACGTATATCCTAACAATGGTAGTAATTGTAATTCTTCTGCATTCAATGCAGGCAGGTTCGTTATTAGCTGCTGATAAACAATGCCATTAGTGCCCACGCTGTAGCTGGTAATATTATCTGTCAGTGCTGCTGATTGGCGAATGGCCTCGCTATCAGCTTCTGGATATTTGATTTCTGCAGGCACATCAACAAGACCAACGGACGGTAGTAAATCACTGTCATCTTCTTGTTCCTGACGAGCCTTAAGCGCTAATGCTTGCTGCACAATTGCCTGAGCTTCGCCCTCACTTAGCTCGGCTTTCATTTTTTCGAGTTTTGCTTTTTCGATGCGCAGCTCTTCACTACCCAATTCACTATCTGGACGTAAGGACAGGCGAATGAAGTGGCGATTGCTAAGCAATAAATCTTTGACTAAGTTTTGAACAAATTGCGGATCTTTAACATCTTCTTTTAATGTTTCTAGCGCTGGCTCGATATTAATCATGGCAACCGGGTCACCATAATGAGTCGCTGCGCTCATACCACTGAAGATTAGTTGCATGCCATAAGGGTGGCTATCACCGCCGATCTCACGCTGATGAAATTCTAACTGGTGCAGTACAGAATTGATCTCTTCTTGATCAACACCCTTGTCGGCAACCTCATTTAATATTTCGAAAACGAGTTTTTCAAATGCCTCTGCGTCAGCAACATTACTGCCCTCGACACCACACATAAAACTCATTTCACGATTAGAATCTTCTAGCCCACACATAGGTGAAGGAGCAGCAGCAAACTCGCATTTCTCTAATGCTTTTCTCAGCGGTGAAGCGCTATTATCGAGTAATAGCTGTGATAATAAATGCGCTTCTAGTTGTTCTTTTAGGTTTGCAGATTCACCTAATAACCAAGCGATAACATGATGGGTTTTATCATTTAATTCTTCTGTATCATCAGTTTCAACGGCATACGATTCTTCAACTCGAACAGGAGCTGCAAGACGTTGTTCTAACGGCACGGCCCATTGTTGATCTTGTTTTTCAAACTTCGCTAGCGCTTGCTGATCAATTTTCTCATGCAGTTCCTCGATATCCATATCACCAAATGTCATGAAGATCGCATTGCTTGGATGATAGTGACTGGAATAAAAAGACTTCAACTGCTGATACGATAAATCTGTAATTTCTGCTGGCTCGCCACCACTATTATAGTGATAGGTATTGGTCGGGAATAAATGTTTACTGATCTTTTGCCATAATTGGCTGACCGGTGAAGACATGGCGCCTTTCATTTCATTAAAGACCACACCTTTATATACTAGGTCAGTCTCAGGATTGCTCATTTCTTCGAATTCAACCCTATGCCCTTCTTGGGCAAAGTCCAGTTCATCTAAGCGAGCAAAGAAAACAGCATCAAGATAAACGCTTAATAGATTATCAAAGTCTTTATCGTTTTGTGACGCAAATGGATAAGCCGTCCAGTCGCTGCTGGTCATGGCATTCATGAATGTATTTAATGAACGGCGCGTCATCATAAAGAAGGGGTCGCGCACTGGATATTTTTCGCTACCGCATAGCGCGGTATGCTCAAGGATATGGGCAACACCTGTGCTGTCTTTTGGCATGGTACGCAAGGCAACCATGAAGACCTTTTCTTGATTGTCGGCGGCAAGGTGATAATGAACGGCACCCGTTTGCTTATGCTGATAATGCTCAACGGTTAAATTAAGTGAGCTAACTTCTGTACTGCTGATAAATTCAAATGCAGATTTAACCTGAGTCATACCTTGCTGTGCCTCTTTGTGTGCTTTATTGTAAATTATAGATGCAAATTACTATGCAGATAACCATGTAAATAACTTTGCAAAAGCATAAGTATCTTTGTTACTGCCTTGATAATCAATGAGTCGTTGAAAATGAATGCTAAATTAGTGCCACTATCTCCGCAAAACATCGCTAAAGTTGCTGAACAATTCCCCGTGAATGACAATTGCATGTATTTGAACCATGCCGCCGTAGCACCTTGGCCTAAATGTACAACGGATGCCGTGCAGGAATTTGCTCAAGAAAATTGCTTAACGGGAGCCCAAGGGTACTTGACGTGGTTAAAAAAAGAACAGAGCTTACGCACTAAGCTCGCAAAGCTGGTTGGAGCGAACAACCAAGACTGCATTGCCTTGGTTAAGAATACCTCCGAGGCACTATCGTTCGTGGCTTATGGTTTGGAGTGGAAAGCTGGGGATATTATTTTAATTAGTAATGATGAGTTCCCTTCTAACCGCATTGTTTGGGAGTCGTTAGTCCATAAATTTGGAGTTGTCGTTAAACAGGTCGCTATTGGCCAGCAAGACCCCGAAGTCAATATTCTTGCGGCTATAAATTCAGCCACTGAAAAACCCAAGCTAATCTCAATCAGTGCAGTTCAATACGCCTCTGGCATAAAGCTCGATCTTGCCAAGCTGGGTGCGGCCTGCAAGCAGAATGGCGTCTTGTTTTGTGTTGATGCTATTCAAGCCGTAGGCGCTATGGCGTTTAAGTGTGACGAGTGGCATATCGACTTTGCCATGGCAGATGGGCATAAATGGATGCTAGGCCCTGAAGGCTTAGGGTTTTTCTTTATCAAGCAAAACCACATTGAAACTTTAAAGCTTCATCAATATGGCTGGCACATGATTGAAGGCGCGGGAGATTTTTCAATTAAGGATTGGCAGCCAGCAAAAAATGCTCAGCGATTTGAATGCGGTAGTCCAAACATGCTTGCTGGCTATGCACTGGAAGCCAGTACTGATTTATTACTGCAAGTCGGTCTTGATAATGTCGCCGAGGCCATTGAAAGTAATCATGACTACTTATTGCGCAAACTTCAGGGACTAGGTGCAGAAATACTTTCGCCGCTAGATTCATCGGTGCGCGCTGGCATCCTAACGTTCAAATTTGCCGGTATTGATTCTACCGAGCTGTATCAGCAGCTAATGCAAAGTGATGTGGTCTGCGCCAATCGTGGTGGTGGCGTTCGCTTCTCCCCTCACTTTCATACGACTATAGCTTGTATGGATAGAGCCATTGACGTATTAGCTAGGTTGTTAAAGGTGTAATGAATATTTAATAGAAATGTCATGAGTTCATTCGATACTCGCAGATAGCTAACCTATATCAATACACCGCGGGTATCGAGTTTGATAGATTTACACAACCCCCTTCATCTTATCGGCCGCCCGGCTGAGTTTGTTTTATTAGATAATCTAATCAAATCCAGCGAACCTTACGCTGAACATAAAATACTCGCTAGCATTGATCACGATGATGTTGATTATCCGATACACGCCTTAAAGTTCGGCAGTGACAAGCCCGGTGTGCCGGTTCTATTTTTTGTTGGTGGTGTCCATGGCATTGAAAGAATTGGCGCTCAAGTAGTATTAGCATTTTTGGATAGTTTCATCCAACGCCTGCAGTGGGATGAAAGCATTCAATATACTCTTCAAAATATGAGAATCTGGTTTATCCCTATAACTAATCCTGTCGGATTTAAATTTTACTGGCGTAGCAATGGTAATCACGTTGATCTAATGCGTAACGCCCCTATCGATGCCCAAGGGCCTGTAACGCCTTTAATTGGAGGTCATAGAATAAGTCGGCGATTACCTTGGTTTAGGGGTGAGGTAGATAATATGGAAATTGAATCACAAAGCTTAACTGATTTGGTTATCCGCGAATCTAAAAGCGCTCCCTTATCTCTTTTACTGGATGCGCACTCAGGCTTCGGAACCACCGATAGATTATGGTTTCCAATGGCGTCAACTCACAAACCCATTGAGCATTTAGCTGAGGTTTATAGTTTGTATCAGCTATTGACCCGTAACTATCCCAATAACGACTACCTATTCGAGCCCCAGTCTCATAATTATCTAACCCATGGGGATTTATGGGATTACAGTTATCTTGAAGCTTGTAAGGCTCAAGCCAATTTAATTCCTTTAACATTAGAAATGGGATCTTGGCGATGGGTTAAGAAAAACCCATTACAGCTAAGTCGCCTAGGGGTGTTTAATCCGATGAAGCCCCATCGATTACAGAGAACACTTAGAGGGCACTTGATGCTAATGGAGTTTTTGATTCGAGCAAGTCGTTCCTGGAAGAATTGGCTACCCAGCCAATCATTGCGCGCGCATAATCATCGCGAAGCCTTGGACCTATGGTATAAAAAATAATGGCTAGAACTTTAGTATTACTTCGTGGTTTGACTCGCGGCTGTAATCATTGGGCTGATTTCCCAAAGCAACTAAATGAAGCATTTCCTGATGTTGAGCTGGCTTTGATTGACTTGGCAGGTAATGGACTAAGGGTGGATGAGGCCAGTCCATTAACAATTAAAGCTGCACTTCAAGATATTCGTACTCAAATACAGCAGCAAAACATTTCTTTTCCTGTTGATGTTTTAGCACTCTCTTTGGGAGGGATGATTACCCTACAGTGGTTAGTTGAATTTCCTGCAGAAGTTAACAAAGCGGTTGTAATCAATTCTAGTCATGCAGGATTGAGTAAAACCAGTGAGAGAATGAAACCTTTGACCATTGCAAAGCTAGTCATTAGCGTACTATTACCTCCTAGCTTACGAGAGCGCATTATTTACTCTGTCACCTCCAATAACCCAGTAAACAAAAGTGTTATTAATCAGTGGATATTAGAGGCGAAAGTACGCCCGGTAACTAGACTTAACTTTATTCGCCAGGTTTTCATTGCTCGATCTTTTAAAACCAATCTCCGCATCGACAAAGAGCAGCTCCTTCTTTTAGCCTCTAGCTCTGATCGTCTAGTCAATGCAGCAAGCTCAAAAGCACTAGCAGAAGAAACTCTTGTTGATTTGATAATGCACGAAACTGCGGGTCATGAGATCACCCTCGACGATCCTGGCTGGATTATTAAACATGCAGCCACTGCCTTCGGTTTTTAGGCTTTACCTATATAAGCAAAGCCATGACACTTCGTCACACAGTTATGGATCCCATGTCATAAATCTGTAATATTACAGTTTTATTATCCTTCGCCATTAAGGACATACATCAACAGGGATTTAATTAATACAGTAACGGCAGTAATAATTTATGACCAAAAAATCAAAACCTTGTGCCAAACTATTAATCAGCGCATTCGTTGTAAGCCCTTTTATTTATGCGAGTGCTGCAAGCGCAGCGCTTACTCCGAATCCTGAAAACGAAATTGATATTTATTACGACGATTTAACTCATATCGTCACTAAAGATGGTAGTACTCACCTGAAAGTTGAAATGCGCCTGCAGTCTCGATACAGCACACCATTTGAGGGTAATCCTAAAAGTATTACAGAACTGCAAGAAGATGCAGTGAGTAGTTTCGGTTTGAATCGAGCACGTTTTAAGGTTGGTGGCCACATTCACCAGCCATGGATAAAACTAAAATATGAGTACGATTTAAATAATAGCCAAACATTGGATGCGCGCATTACCTTAGAGCAGTCCGATGCCTTTCATTTCCGCTTTGGACGCATGAAGGCACACTACAACCCAGAGCGAGTTACCTCCTCTAAAGATCAGCAGTTCGTTGATCGTTCAATGGTTAATGGTTATTTCACCCTTGATCGGCAGCAGGGCATTTCCTTTATGGGGCGCTTTAACAAAGGCACGGCTCTCGACCTTAATTATTCGTTTGATGTTTTTAACGGCACAGGCAGAGAAGGCGATAACGAAAGCGATGATTTTATGTATGTTGCTAGACTGCAATCAAATTTCCTAGGTGAAAAAGTAAGCAGTGCCATGGGAGATTTGAAAATCAGTCAAAAGCCCGCTGCTCATATCGCAGTAGCAACGTCTACTAATGAAAGTCGTTACACCCGTTTCAGCACCAACGCACCAGGGCAGGTGAATGAGCTGGATGATCATACTGAAGCTGATGGTTATCGATTAGAGCAATGGATGGTTGACGCTGCTTACCGCTATAAAGGTTTTTCGTTTCAGGCGGAATATCACAATAAAGACATAGTCGATCAGTATGAGCAGAACTTCAGTGGCACACTGAATATGACAGGTTATTACGCTCAGGCAGGTTTCTTTCCAAATCAACTTATGGCGAGTATTCCTAGGCAGCTAGAACTTGCGGCTCGATATTCAACAGTAGACCCTGATACCTCAATCGACCATAACAATGAGCGCGAGTACTTAGTTGCTGCTAATTGGTTTTTCAATGGTCATAGAAGTAAGGTAAGTGCTGATATTGGCCGTTATGAAATTGATGATGCGGTAACGGATATTACTGAGTCTGAAAATAGAATTCGTTTGCAGTATGATCTTAGCTTTTAATACGCTTATTTGGCCGCAATACCCTGCTTTTTACATAAATAAACCCTGCTGGCAAAGCCAGTCAGGGCGCATAAATCAATCTAATAAATAGCTTTTATACTCTACTTAACCTTGCGGATAAGCTTAGCTGGGTTATAACCACTGTCGCCATTTGAAACATATGAGCTAGGTCCATAGTGACGTACTAGAACATTGAATTTACCCGTATCATTGCCTTCTGCAATCGGCAGGTTATTCGACTGGCCTTCACAACCAAAGCGCAATGTGTAACTGCCATCTTTATTTTGCTCTAGATCCATTTCACTAGAGAGATTTGCACTATCGTTGAACATGCGGCCATCAGCATTATAAACAGTTGCTGACCAGAAATATTTGGACTCAGGGTTATTAAAAGTTGTTGCATAGCAGGCATCCGCACTGAAATATTGACTTGTCTGATAGATATTATCTTCAACCATCGCTCCACCCCAGCCTCCTGCTGCACCGACATAATTCATATAGGGGGTTTGACCGCTTTCGACATTACCAAAAGCCTTTGCTTGGTCGTAGCCATCACTAAAATCTATATTACCCGCCTTATCGATACGATGAAATGAAGCCATATCCCATTTTTGCGCCTTAAATGGTTTAGCACTACCCGCATCAATAGCCAGATTTTCTCGGATACTACCCTCTAACGCCCGCACGATAACAAAAGCATGGTCTGTTTTAGCTGTTATTTTGTGCCTTCCAGGGCCGTAAATCATTGGCTGAGTTTCGTGATTCTCATCAACAATCTGAATGGTTACATACTTTTCAGTTGCCGGTACGGTGATAGATACAATACCACTCGACATATCGACAACAGATACCGAATACGGTGTATCTCTATTCATGCGTACTACGAACTGCTCAGCTGGAGTGCTGCTCGGTACTGGCATAGCGAAGAACTTATTAACGCCCCCTGTTTTATGCAAAATGGCAGTCAAACGCATATTTGTATAAGCCTGAGCAAAGTTATCTTCAGTGACAGTTGTAGGTTCAGCAAGAACATTTGCTGATAGTAGTGCTGACAATGTGAATACTAGTGACTTCTTCATGATGACCTCTTAAATGTTTAGCTTGCTTGTATTTGGCATGCTTAGTTTTGATAGGCTGAGTATAGAATGACTTTGATATACAAAGAAATTACTTTGTTCTATAACTGATACACAGATAAAGAATATCTAATTATTAAGTATAAGAATTGAGCTGTGAGGAGTTGGTCATGAGGAGTATAGAGCAGCAGCTGTCGCGTATAGATTTGAATTTATTGGTTTCATTGAGTGTGTTATTAAAAGAGAAGAATGTCTCTCGCTCTGCTGAGAAATTGTTTTTATCTCAACCCGCCATGAGCCGAAATTTGAAAAAGCTACGTGAGTTATTTGATGACCCGTTATTTTACCGAGAGTCTTCTGGCTTGCGCCCTACCGTTAAAGCCTTAGAAATTGAAACAAAGCTCGATCGGTTACTTATTTCGATTAACGACTTCATTGCTGGAGAAGAATTCGATCCTAAAACTTGTAATAAAACATTTAACATATCCGCTCCATCATTGATGAGCCATACCTTAATATTTTCAATTATTAAGGATTTGACTGAACTTGCCCCAAATATCGTTATTGCACAACACTCGGCGATCTCAGAACCAGAGAAGCAGCTTGAGAGTGGTAAATTAGATTTTTCAATTCATATCAATAAAGCGGTCGGTAGCGACTATAGTTCTACTTATGTGGGTGATGCAAAACCCGTCATTTATGCGCGAAAGAATCATCCGCTAAGCAAGGTCCGCTCAATAACAATTGAGGACTGCTTAACATATAAGTTTGTTGATCTCGCTTTAGACGACAAAAGCAATTTGCAGATAAAAAATCCTGCCAAACTGTATTTAGAAGAAAGGGATTTGGAAATGTCTATTGCCGTTAAAAGTGGGCAATTAGGACTACTAACCGAGGTGATGAAGCATTCAGACCACCTATTATTAAGTAATCATTTTTTGATGAGTTCTAGCGAGCTGAAAAGTAATTTTGTAAAAGTATTTTCATTTGATGAGAGTAAGTACGCCGTAAAAACTTTTCTCGTGGATCACGAGCGTGCGCACTCTAGCCAAGCCCACGCGTGGTTAAAAGACGTGCTTATTAATACACTGAGCTGTGCTATTGCCAAACAATAGCTACATAGTATGAGTTAAGCGATCTGCCTGCAAAGCACCTGCAAGGTAGGTTTCTACCTTGTTTTTGGCCATGGTATCGTCGCCCGTAAATTGCACGCCGATGCCGGTAACTTTATTGCCTTGGGCACCTTTTGGCGTTGACCAAATAACTTTACCTGCAACCGGTATTTTCTCAGGCTCATCCATTAGTTTAAGCAGCATAAAAACTTCTTCCCCCAACTGATACTGTTTATTCGTCGGAATGAACAGGCCGCCACCTTGAATAAACGGCATGTAAGCGGCGTATAGAACGGCCTTGTCTTTAATGGTTAGGGATAAAATACCACTTCTAGGATTCATGTTAGCCTCTTAATGCTAAGCTGTAGGTGAAAATGACTGCTGCCAATCAAGTAATATCGATTCTAATAATAGCGAAGCATTATAGTTCCCTTGCCCTGCAGCAAGTCGACCTGCAACTTCTTGTAACTTCTGCTGTAAGGTTAACAGCTTTAATCGTGAGACGATAGCCGTTAGCTCTTGCAGCCACTCTGCCTGCTGCGGGTGGTTTAGCTGGTGAATCTCAGCCCCCATTCCCAGCTTCATTATGTCCAAGCTTAATCCAGTCCACCAGTTAATGGTATCTGCCAAATCGAATTTGGCTAAACCCTTGCTCGTATCCTGCAATTGTTTCTGCCCTGCTAGCCAGCCTTGCATCAATGAAACATAAGCGGCATCTTGTGCTAATAAGCCTTCACGCAACCAGGCTTGAGCCTTTAATGGTCCGCCACCGCACTGGCGTAATGCTTGATTTAAATCTTCTGTAGAGGTGTTTGGCATCTGTTGTGTTAGCCAAGACAGCGCCTGCTCTGATGACGGTGGGTGTAAGCTTATACGCTGAGTACGACTACGAATAGTGGGTAATACAGACCCTAGACGTTCAGCCATCAACAGTAGATACGATTCCCCCGCAGGCTCTTCCAGGGTTTTAAGCAAGGCATTGGACGCATTCGTATTCATGGCTTCAACAGGATAAACCTGAACAACTTGGCAGGCTGAAATTTGCGGCGTCTTAGCAAGGAATTCATTTAGCTCCCTGACTCGATCAACTTTTATCTGCTTACCTTTAGTCTCTTGATCACATATAAAATAATCAGGATGACTACCTGCATCGATTAACTGACAACTCCGGCATTCATTGCAATAAGACGCTCTTCGTGACTCTTTTTTATCGACAGCCTTGCAGAGTAAAAACTTGGCTAGGCGAAATGCCAAGGGTCTTTTTCCTGTGCCCTCATTGCCCAATAATAGTGATGCATGAGGCAACCCTGCACCGTGGTAGCGATCAATTAATCCTTGCCACACATCGTCACTCCAAGGAATGTCCTGCAACAATGTTTGTCTTGCTTGTCGGCCTTGCTCGGCTAATTCGACTTCATCGACCGCCATTAGCTTTTCTCCGCTGCAAATAACTGCTCTATAGCTTGTTCTAAGTCTGCCTGTACTTGCTCTAATGCTTGGGCTGCATTAACTAACTGCACTCTCTCGGGGGATTTATCTGCAATTGCTAAAAAACCTTCGCGTACCCGATTAAAGAAATCCAGCTGTTCAACTTCGAAACGATCAGCAGAGCCTCGAGCGCGAGCACGACTCATTCCTATGTCGACTGGAGCATCCAATAGGAAAGTTTTATTGGGCTCAATGCCCAGTTGAGCAATCAGTTTTAATTGCTCAATTAACTTTACATCTAAGCCTCGGCCGTAACCTTGGTATGCGATAGTGGAGTCAGTAAAGCGGTCGCATAATACCCAGCAGCCTCGTTCAAGTGCGGGTTTGACCAAGGTTTCTATATGCTGTGCTCGCGCCGCAAAAACTAATAGCAATTCAGTGATATCACTCATGCGTTCTTTGTGCGGTTTCTTTAATAACTCTTCGCGAATAATTTCCGCAATTTCAGTGCCCCCAGGCTCGCGAGTAATAATGACGTCGAGGCCTTGTTGCTCAAGCAATTGGCGGCAATATTCAATATTGGTTGATTTGCCGACCCCTTCGCCACCTTCAAAGGTAATAAATTTGCCTAGGGAGCTACTCGAGGGAGTATTTGTAATCATAATAAAAATCTACTTTTTTGACGAAACAAATTAATTAACTGCTGGCGCAGACCGATAGTCTTTGCTTCGTCTGAATATCTGATATTTTCTCACTGCTCGATTGTGTTCATCTAAAGAGGTCGAGAAGTAATGACTGCCATCGCCCTTGGCGACAAAAAACAAACTATCGCCATTATCTGGATTTAACGCGGCGTTGATGGCTTCGCGCCCTGCCAATGCAATTGGGGTTGGTGGCAGTCCTTTATTTCGATAGCTGTTATACGGATTACTACGATCACGTAAATGCTTTTTTCTAAGGTTGCCGTTAAAAGATTCGCCTAAACCATAAATCACAGTTGGGTCTGTTTCTAAACGCATGTTTTTTTCCAGTCTACGCACGAATACACCAGCGATTTCAGGACGCTCACTGGCCTGGCCCGTTTCTTTCTCGACGATTGAAGCCATAATTAATGCTTCGTATGCCGTTTTATAAGGCAGTTTCTTGCTTTCTTTTTTATCCAGCTCACTTAGATAAAACTGCCACTCTTGCTTTAATACTTTTTGCATGCGCGCATGGGATTGTTTCAATATAGAAGAAACCGAATCCCCAGATTGATAGACATAAGTATCAGGATAAACCCAACCTTCAGGCATAACCTCTAACTGCAGCAGCTCCTGCACCTTGGCTTTGGTTAATGGCTGCACGTCTTGTACTAGCTTAGGGGCATTGGCTAAGTTATTTAATGCGTCAGTTAAACGAGTACCTTCAATAAAGCTAACGCGGTAGCGCTTGCTAGAACCCTGAGTTAATAATGTTAAAAGCTGCAGGCTAGTCGTGCCTGACTGAATATCAAACTCCCCTGGTTTTATATCCTTAGCACTTTTAAGTACTTTTGCTTGCAGTAATAAAAACTTTGCAGAAGGAAGCCAGCCTTGTTTTTGCCAAGAATATGCCAGCTGCGACAAGGTTTGCCCCTGTTTAATTTCAAGGTGAATTTTTTCTTGCCCCATAGGAATAGTTATCGGCTTGAGGCTCATGTATACCATGCCTGCAACCGCAGCGAGCACCGCAACTACCATTAATAAGACTATTTTTTTAATCATTTATTACGACCATGTTCTTTATGATTTTATTAAATATATAACAACTATTTGCGATACTGCTGGTTAAATTCATCAGCAAGCTCTTTAACTGCCACTGATAAAGAAATTTTATGCCCTGCAATATTATCGACACTTTGAATGCCAATCAGGCTATTACTAATAAATACCGCATCTGCAGATAATAAACGCGGCAGTTTAACAGATTTAATTATCTTAAGCGGCGCTGAAGTCGCTGACAGATGCTGAATCAACCAGCGTCTTACGCAGCCATCAACCCCTTCAAGGTTCAGGTCTGGAGTATAAGCTTGATTATTTTCCAGCCAAAAAATATTCGACATGGTGCATTCAATAACATCACCATCGAGATTAAGCATAATGCCATCACCGAAAGCCTCTTGATTGCCCCACTCAGCGCGCGCCATAACTTGATCAAGACGATTGAGGTGTTTTAAACCCGCTAGAACAGGCTGGCGAGACAAGGGGTGCTGGCAAACGGTCAGTTGTTTATTCGTTTGCTTGAGAGATAAACTTTGCTCAGGTAAATCGCTAACTTTTAGCCACCAGTTAATCGTTACTGAGTCAGGTATTTTATATCCGCGCGGGCTAATCCCGCGACTGATAATTAACTTAGCGCAGCCAGCTTCGATTTTCGACAAATGGCTTTTAACAAATTCAGGCCAGTACTCAAGAAATTCATCGAGTGGTAATTTTAACTGTGTCTGCGCCTTCAATAAGCGCTGCTGGTGAAATTTCCAATTTGGAATTTCACCGTGATGAATGCGCAGAGTCTCGAAAACTCCGTCACCGTAATGAAAGGCGCGATCTTGAAAATCGATAATTTGATTCTCAAGATTACTCTGATTAAGCGTTTTGCCATTTGAAAATAATAAATTTAATGTCATGCCAGTAAACTTCTTACCTCATCCTAACATTTCTTGAATAACAGAGAGCCGTTCGTGCCGCCAAAACCAAATGAGTTAGAAATAGCTGCATTGATGTTCATTTTTCGCGCAATGTTAGGCACGTAATCTAAATCACATCCCTCACCCGTTTCTTCTAAATTAATAGTTGGCGGGGCAATGCCTTCGGTAATCGCTTTAATAGTAAAGATAGCCTCTACCGCTCCAGCGGCACCCAGCAAATGCCCTGTCATCGACTTTGTAGAAGATACGGCAACTTTATCTGCATCGCCTGCATACAGTCCACGTATCGCTGCTGTTTCCGCGATATCACCTGCATGAGTTGAAGTGCCATGAGCGTTAATATATTGCACGTCGGCTGCTACCATACTGGCGTCATTCAAAGCATTTTGCATTGCAGCCTGAGCACCACTACCATCTTCTGGTGGGCTGGTAATGTGGTGCGCATCATCGCTCATGCCAAAGCCCGCAAGCTCAGCGTAAATAGTTGCACCGCGTTTTTTTGCATGTTCGTATTCTTCTAATACCAAAATACCCGCACCGTCTCCTAGTACAAAGCCATCACGATCTTTATCCCAAGGACGACTGGCTTTTTCTGGATCGTCATTGCGCGTCGACATCGCTCTTGCAGCAGCGAAGCCGCCAACACCTGTCGCGCAAGTGGCCATTTCAGCCCCGCCTGCGATCATAATATCGGCATCGCCATAAGCAATAGTACGAGCGCCATAGCCAATATTGTGGGTTCCTGTTGTACAGGCTGTCGCTATTGCAAAATTAGGGCCTTTTAAACCGTACTTAATTGCAATGTTTCCCGCCGCCATATTGACCACTGTGGCAGGAATAAAAAATGGAGAGATTCGGCGCGGACCTTTTTTATCTAAACTTAATACGGTTTGCTCAATCGTACTAATGCCGCCAATACCCGAGCCGACTGCTACACCGATGCGATTAGGATTAACTGCTTGAGTTTCTAAGTTATCGTCTAATCCTGCATCTTTCATTGCCTGATGACTTGCGGCAAGGGCGTACTGTAAAAAGACATCAATTTTACGCGCGTCTTTTGTGGTTAGATCGTACTGAGTGATGTCAAAATCTTTTACTTGCCCGGCGATTTGAGTCGCGAAACCTTCGGTATCAAACGACTCAATTTTACCTATGCCACTTTTGCCAGCGATCAGTGACTGCCAGCTTGCGTCCACAGTATTACCTAGAGGACTAATCATTCCTAAACCTGTGACTACAACTCGACGCGAACCCATAACTGATCTCCCGATCCTAGCAAACAAATTAACTGGCATTGCATAATTAAAGCTGAATATAAATCAGCAATGCTATAAAAATAATATTTCGAAAATATTTCAAACGGGAATGCTTTGGAAATATTACTGCAATAAACAATAAAAAAGCCGCGATCTAAAAGAAGAGGCGGCTTTTTTATGAAACTTTCAGTATCAATACACTATGCTAAAGCACGCTATTAAAGGTGTGCAATAATGTAATCGATTGATTCTTGAACACTGGTCAGCTTCTCTGCATCTTCATCTGGAATTTCAGTTTCAAATTCTTCTTCAAGTGCCATAACTAATTCTACAGTATCCAAAGAATCAGCACCTAGATCATTAACGAAAGAAGATGAAGATTTTACTTCTTCTTCTTTAACGCCAAGCTGCTCACAAACGATTTTCTTTACGCGCTCTTCGATATTACTCATTTTCTACTTCCTAAGTTCATTAACCCATGTTCATGCCACCATTCACATGAATGGTTTGGCCTGTAATATATGCTGCATCGTCGCTTGCTAAAAAAGCAACGCTGCC